>Ga0209792_1000151_pt1 | contig 88123 bp, 78 predicted proteins | sample EBPBio142005_DNA_FD_185860 | JGI IMG/M metagenome (GOLD analysis project Ga0209792, IMG submission 185860) | Wastewater treatment Type I Accumulibacter community from EBPR Bioreactor in Madison, WI, USA - Reactor 1_6/14/2005_ DNA (SPAdes)... | ecosystem: Engineered > Bioreactor > EBPR >...
CAGAGGTGTTCCAGCCCTTCTCCGTCCTTCTTCATTCCGCCTTCGCTCAGGAGATCCTTCGATCTTCCTGCTCAAAGTACGCGCGATATTCAAAGCCCTTCAATCCCGTTTAGGGGCGGACGTAACAGCAGCCAGCGCCGACGCGCCGACAACGAGCAGCAAGCACGAGAACAGGAACGAGCGGGAGCGCGGGGTGTGCATGGTCAGGTCCTTGGGGTCAGGCCGTCGATCAGGGAAAGTCTATAGGCGCGCAAACCCGGCAAGAGGCTGGCGACACTGCCGGCGAGCAGGATCCAGCCAAGCAGCTCTGCCAGAGAAGTGGCGTCGTCGCCAGAGAGGTTCAGGCCATTGAGGGCAATGCCATAGTGGGCTTCGATCCAGGGCGTGGCAAAGAAGAGGACTGCGGACAGCAGGGCGACGCCCACCACGATTCCCCCGACAGTGACCGAAAAGCCTTCGAGAGCCAGCAGGAGCAGAAGTTCGCGCGGTCGCGCGCCCACCGAACGCAGGATCGCCAGTTCGCGCCGGCGGGCATCCAGGCTGGCGAGGATCACCGCGACCAGCCCCCCCAGACCGACCAGGGCGACCATCCACGAAACCAGCAGCAGCGCCTGCTCGCCCTGGCCAACGACTTCCCAAAGCTGATCGAGCGTCACCCCCGGCATGACACCCATCAGTGCTTCATCGCCGGCATCGGCGATGGCACGCTGCATGGCGAAGACATCACCACGCTGCTTCAGACCGATCAGTTGTGCGGTGATGGTCTTCGGTGTGAGATCGAACTTTCTGACGAGATCGGGCGGAATCGAGAACCCCGGCACCGGGGCGCCGCCCTGCCAATCGAGATGGATGGCCTCCATGCCGGCCAGGGTAATGTGCACAGTGCGATCCACCGGCGTCCCGGTGGGCGCCAGGATACCCACGACGAAGAACGGCTTGTCGCCATGCGCAGCGCCTTCCAGTCCGCTGCTACCATGCGTCAGCACGATCTTCTCGCCGAGTTGATAGCCCAGTTTGCGGGCGACCTCGGCGCCCAGCACGGCGTCGAAAACGCCGGCGAACGGCACGCCGGCCCGCATCCGCAGGGGCTGGCGATCGCCGTAGCGAAAGTGCGTGAAGTAGTCAACGGAAGTGCCGAGCACCGGAAAGCCGCGATGCGAGTCGCCCAGCGAGAGCGGGATACTCCAGGCTACGGCTGGATGACTGGCCAGTTTCTGCGCCGAGGTCCAGCGCATGTTCTGGGCTGCCTCACCGATCCTGAACACGGCATAGAGCATCAACTGGATGGGACTCGCGCGCGCACCGACGACCAGATCGGTACCCGACACCGACTGTGAGAAGCTCTCGCGCACATCCTGGCGCAGCCGTTCGACGCCAAGCAGCAGGCTGGTCGCCAGGGCGATCGAGAGCAGGGTGAACGTCAGGGGATAACGCCGGTTCCAGGCGCTGCGCACCGCCAGTACGATCAGATAGTGCATGCCGTCTCTCCATGACTTGCCCGGTTGAGCGCCGGCAAGGCGAGGTCGCGTACAAAATGCGACGCCAGGCGACGGTCGTGACTGACGAACAGCACGGTGGACCCGGCAGCGTTTGCCTCACGCAGGAGCAGATCGAGAAAGGCTTCCTGGCGCTCGGCATCGAGCGCCGAAGTGGGTTCATCGGCGATCAGCAGTTCGGGATGCCCGATCAGGGCGCGTGCTGCCGCCACGCGCTGTTGCTGTCCCACCGACAGATCGGTTGCCGGGCGCAGCCACAGGTCGCGCGCCAGATCGAGATGGCTCAGCAAACGTTCCGCTTCGCCGCGCAGCGAGGCGCCGCCTGCCTGCGCCTGCTCGCGTCGCCGTGCCGAGAAACGGCAGGGCAGCAGAACGTTGTCGATCACCGGCAGATACGGCACCAGATTGAACTGCTGGAAGACGAAGCCGATGTGGTCGGCGCGCAGTCGATCGCGCTGCGTCGACCGCAGGCGCCCCAGATCCTCGCCCAGAAGATCGATGCTGCCGCTGCCAGGCACCAGTACGCCACCGATCAGGCTGAGCAGGGTGCTCTTGCCGCAGCCGCTCGGTCCATGCAGGAAGGCGTGCTCGCCGCGTCGCAGGCGTAGCTCGGGCAGATCCAGGCAAACGGCGCTCTGGCGAGGCCAGCGGAAGACCAGATCCGTGATGGCGACGACCGTTTCGCTTTTCATGATGGGGCTACCAGTTCAAGGTGTTGGCCTTGGGCGAGAGTCTGGCCGCAGATTGTCGCTTGGCGGTAACCACTTGCGCGCGGATTTGCCGGTAACCAGGGAAAGCGTCGAACAGTTTCACCTCCAGGCCCTGCAGTGCCGCAGGCTGGGCGCATTGGAAGACGAATTCGCCATCCAGGTCGGCGTGCGCGGGCTTGGCGCCGGGTTGCGGGGTGCGAGCGGCGGCCTGCCCAGGGCTCGCCGCGGCAACCGGAGCCTCGCCGAGGAGTGCGGGGTCGAGGACCGCCGATTCCAGCTTTACGTTTACGAGCTTGCAGCCGGCGCCGGGCGTGGGCAGGAACAGCTTGTCAGCCTGGCGTAACTGGCTCGCCATGCGGCGTACCTTGTCCAGTTCCTTGTCGCTCTTGGGCACCCGCTCGAAACCGAGAAGATTTTCCAGAGGTGATTCGAGCGCGATGCGCAAGGTGTCTTTGTCGACGCCGACGTTGAGTTCGGCAACCCCGTGAACGTGAGCTTTTTCAGCGTGCGCGATGGGACTGACGATGGTCAAGGCGGCGGCAAGTGCAGAAAGAGTGCGAGAGAGCATGGGAAATCCTTGTAGTGGAATGATGTGAAACATAGCGCATGGTCGACAATGAATGGTCAGATGCATCATGGTTGCAAAAAAAGCCAAAGCGTCCGGTTGGCGACTATCGGCGCCGTTGACGCCAGCGTAACAGCGATCGCCTAGCCCTGCCCATCGACCATCGCGGCCCTCCTGGCGGTAGCCGCGTGCCAGACTAACGCCAGGGCGACCAGGACCCAGACGATGACCGGCCCCGTCGGCAGGTCGAGCGCGGTCGATAGCATCAGGCCTGTCGCGTAGCCGGCGACGCTGAGTAGCCACGCTGCCGGTAGGCGTCTGCGCGTCATCCGGCGTGTCGCCAGCGGTGGCACGATCAAGGTCGCGAACACCAGATAGAGTCCGACGAGTTGAACCGACAGGGTGACGGCGACCGCGAACAACGCGTAGAAGCCGATCTGCCCAAGCCGGTCGCGAGCACTGAACCAGAGTATCAGAATCAGTCCGTAAGCTGCCGCCACCCAGAGCAGGCGGGCCGGCTCTACCCACAGGATCTGCCCGACGAGCAGATCGCGCAAGTGTTCGCTGCCGTGGACGTTGCTTGCCAGCAACAGCACGCTGCCGGTTGCGCCGAGGACGAAGGTCACGCCGATCACCGCTTCCTGCACCTCGGGCCAGGCCTTTTCCGTCCAGGTGAGCAGCAGGGCGCCGGCCAGCGCCGCCGACAGCGCCGCCACCTGCACCGCAGCGCCCGCCGGCTCGAAGCCGAGCTGATCGGCAAGAAGCACACCACAACCGGCAATCTGCGCAATCGCCAGATCGATGAAGACGATGCCGCGGGCGAGCACCTGCATGCCGAGCGGCACGTGCGTGGCCGTCACCAGCAGGCCCGCCGCGAGCGCCGGCAACAGGATCGAGGCTTCGGCGCCAGCGAGGTCGAAGCTCATTGCGCTCCCTTCAGCAGGCGCTGGATGGTGTCGTCGAAGAGGCTGAACAGGTCCTTGGCCGCCTCGTCGCCGCCGACCGTGAACGGCAGGGCCACAGCGTTGATCCTGGCGCGCTCGGCAATCCACAGCGATGCACGGTCGTTCTGATAAGCCGCACGCAGGACCATCTTCACGGGCTGCTGTTGCAGCTTGGCGAGCACTTCCGACAGGTGAGCGATGGTCGGTTCGACCCCCGGCTTCGGCTCGAGAGCGGCGACCTGTTTCAGCCCAAGCCAGTCCTCGAGGTAGGCGAACGCCTTGTGCTGCACGAGGATCGGCACGCCTCGCAGCGCTGCGGCCTGCCTTTCCCAATTGGCAATCGCCGTTGTCCAGCGGCCGAGAAAGGCCTTGTGGCGCGCCTGGTAGACAGCGGCATTGGCGGGATCGAGTTCGCCGAGCCGTGCCGCCAGAGCTGCTGCCACGCGTGTGATGTTGCGCGGATCGGTCTGGATGTGTGGATTGCCGCCAGGATGCACGTCGCCGTCGGCACGATCGAGGCGAGCCGGCTTCTCGAGCATCCGCACGTATTGCGCAGCTTCGAAATAGCCCGCTTTTCCCGGCTGCACCCTGGCATTTCCAGACTGCTGCAGCACCAGCGGCAACCAGCCGACTTCGAGTTCAGCGCCGGTCGCGACAACAAGGTCGGCACGGCGTGCACGGGCGATCAGACTCGGCCGTGCTTCAATGTGATGCGGATCCTGCAAGGCGTTGGTGGCCGTGTAAACCTTGACCTGTTCACCGCCCAGTTCTTCGGCCAATGCGCCCCATTCGGGTACGCTGGCGAAAACGTTCAACACGGCGAGCGCCGGTGCCGCAAAGGCGGCAAAGGCCAGAGCCGCCAGGAGTTGTAGGAGACGATTCATGTGATGCCTTTCAACTTTCTCAGTATTTGTGAGCAGTGCGCACCCAGGGTCAGGACGTACTGCAGAAAGACCTGATTGTCGGTGAGGTCGGGCAGGAGCTTGCTCTGCTGCACCTGCAGGCGGAAACGGCCGAACTCGGAGGTCGTGTAGTCGACCATCGCCGCGTAGCGCTTCGGATTGAAGCCGGACGAGTCGAGGTAGGTGGCATTGCTGCCATAGTCTGGACTGCCGGGTTCGAGCTGGTCGTAGCGAACGCCGACACGCCACTCCGGCAGGAACTGGTAAACCCCTTGCAGATACCAGCCGCTCTGTCGCGACGAGTAGCTGGAGTCGTTGGTGAGACCCAGTGCGCCGTCGCGATCGTAGGTGAGGTCGCCACTCTCCTTGCGCCAGAAGTACTCGCCCTGCAGCTTGAAATTGGTGCTTTGCGCATTGCCATTGGGTGCGTACTTCCACACGAAGTCGGCGATGGCCAGCTGACTCCTGCCGCTGAAAGCCAATTGCGAATCGACGCCGGACGTATCGACTTGCACGTACTCGCGATCCTGTGGCTTCAGACCGAGATAGGACAGGCCGGCACGCCAACTATGGTTGGCACCGATATCGCCGCCGGCGTGTGCGTAGAGGGCATAGTTGCCGACGCCGTTGCGGTTGCGCTCGGTGCCCGGAAAGCTCGCGCCATCGCCGACCTCGGCACCGAGTTCGAGATACGTGTCGGTCGGCGCCACCCATTTCATTTGCAGGCCATCACTGCGGAACTGGCCACCAAAAAACGCCTGGTACGGCAGCGGCGCGTCGTAGAAATCCCAGCCATGCTGGTGCTGGTCGTTGAGGTAGCCGATGCTCGACAGAAAGCGCCCGAACTTGGGCCTCAGGCCACCGGGCAGGGCGGTCAGTACACCATAGGCTTCTTCGACCTCGACGCTGTTGTCAGGAGAGAGCGCCAGAATCAGGTTGGCGTAGATCTTGTCGTCGACATTGGCGCTGAATCCCAACTCGGACTCGGCGATGCTGAATCCGCGCTTGGCTGGCGCAATGTCGCCGCTCGGCACGAAGCCGTTGATCACGTACTTGTTGGGATCCTGCGAGAGGTTGGCATAGACACCTTGCAGCACCGCGTAGATAGCGGGATTGAAAGCGCTGGCCGAGGTCGTCGCGGCAGGCATCGGCGCCGCCGCCGCAGCGCTCTGTATGGCGCCGGCCTCGACCTTCGCCGCTGTCGTTTCGGCCTTGACAGCGGTCTTCTCGGCCTCGGCGAGGCGGCTTTCGAGAGCTGTTATGCGTTGCTCGTAAGCCTCCTTCATCTGTTTGACCTGGGCGCGGATCTCCGCCAGATCGGCATCTTTGGCGGCGTGCGCCGGCAGGGTAAAGCTCAGTGCCGCAGCCAGCGCGGCGGTAACGGCGGTAACGGGGGTATGCATGATGACTCCTCAAGAAAGCAGAACGCCTCCCTTTGCAGGGATTGCTGGCGGATCGACGATTCCGGTGGGGCGATCAGGCGGTGGGGGGAGCGCGGGCGCACGCCGGGCTCAGTCGCCGCGCACAGGAAAACCAGGCTTCCTGAGTCGGCGGTGTGACATGGAGCAATGGTCCGGCCAGGGTCGTGGCTGGTGTCGGCACCGGGGACTCAAGGTTGTGCGCGGCCAGGCAGAACACGCAGGCATGGCCGTCAGCCTCGTCGGCATCGGGCTTGAGATGATCGACATAGTGAAACAGGGCAGCCGACTGGGCGAGCAGCAGAAGCAACGCGAGAATGGCGAATCGCAGCCGCTTCATGGGCTGTCGGTCAGCCCGGCCGCCGCCGCCGAACAGGGCGCCGGCTTTTCTGCCGATCCCGCTATCGCCGATCGATTCGACAGTGCTCATCGCCATATTCCGCGCTACGCTCGAAGCAACGCCGCCGCCCCGGCGCGCGCACGTGTCCGGGGAAGCAGAAGTGCGCAGCTTGCCGTTTCCACAGACGTCTCGACCGGGGGTGGGACAGCAGTCAGCATGGTCACGAATTTAAGCACATGCCCGCCGCAGATGCAACTTTGTTGCAAATGCAGCGGCCCGGCATCCGTGACCGAGCCGATCTCGCTGCTCGATGCGCTGGCGCACCCCATCCCCCACCGAGCAGGTGAAGGTGAGATAAGATTCAGCTTTGCGCTTGCCTGCTCAGCCAGGTGTGCCAGAGGATCAGGGTCTTTTTGGGGAGGAGCTCCGATGCGCTGGAATGGGGTGGTGAACGCGTTGACGCTGGTCGCTCTGGCGGGCGGTGGCTGGCCGGTCCTTGGCGAGCCCTTACCCCTGTTGCTGGCCGAGACCGAGCAGGGCCAGGCCGACGTTCGGCTCTACCTGGTCAGCGAGAAGCTCGACGGCGTGCGCGCGTTCTGGGATGGGCAGCGTTTGTTGACGCGCAGCGGTCATGCGATTGCAGCTCCCGAGTGGTTTGTCGCGGGTTTCCCGAGGCAGGCGCTGGACGGCGAGTTGTGGATCGGGCGAGGCGAGTTCGAGCGGCTGTCCGGAATCGTTCGCCGACAAACGGCAGACGAGGCGGCGTGGCGCGACGTCCGCTACCTGGTTTTCGAACTGCCGCAGGCGCCGGGGACTTTCCGCCAGCGAGCGCGGGCCCTGCATGAACTGGTAAGCAGCGCCGGCGTGCCCTGGTTGCGCGCGGTCGAGCAAATCGAGATCGGCAGCCGTCAGGCGCTCGAACGAAAGCTGGACGAAGTCGTCCTGGCTGGCGGCGAGGGGCTGATGTTGCACCGCGCCGACGCCGCCTACGTCACCGGGCGCAGCGATGCCTTGCTGAAATTGAAGCGATGGCTCGACGCCGAGGCGACGGTGATCGGCCATCAGCCGGGGCGGGGCAAGTACGCCGGGATGCTCGGCGCGTTGCGGGTGCGTACCGCCGGTGGCGTCGAGTTCATGCTGGGCACCGGCCTGAGCGACGCGTTACGCCGCGATCCGCCACCAATCGGGACGCAGATCACGTTCCGCTATCGCGAACTGACCGATCAGGGGCGGCCGCGCTTCGCCTCCTTCCAGCGCCTGCGGGATCTGTAGAAAGGCAGTCGCTCCCAGTTGGACGAGATGCTGCCACCGCGTCGAGCGTATTTCGCTGCGGGGCCTCGCCTCGACGGCAACCAGGAGACCTTGCTGGCCGTACGGAACGGGAGACTGCTTGCGGTTCAGGTGCCGCGCGAGGCGGTAGCGAAGCCGCGGGCCAGTTCCAGGGTCAGTTCGGCAGCCGGAATCGCCTTGCAACCGCGTGTATTCTGACCTGCCCACAAGGGTGAAAAATCGTCGCGACCCAGGCTTTCGGCTGGAGCACGCAATGCTGCGATGGCCGAGGTGGCCAACGGAAATGGCGGTGCGGCGGCGCTCATTGGCCCGATTTCACGCATCAGGCGGTTGACGATGCCGCGCGCAGGTCGCCCCGTAAAGAGATTGGTGATTGCCGTGTTCTGCGCGGCTTCACTCTGCAGCGCCGCCCGATGCACTGCGCTCGTCGTCGCTTCCGGGCAGAGCAGGTAGGCCGTGCCGACCTGCACGCCTGCCGCGCCGAGCGCCATGGCGGCGGCGACGCCGCTGGCATCGGCAATGCCGCCGGCGGCGATCACCGGGACGCGCACTGCCGCGACGACCTGCGGTAGCAGCGCCAGGGTGCCGACCTGGGTGTCCAGGCTGGTGGCGAGAAACATGCCGCGATGGCCGCCGGCCTCAAGCCCCTGGGCGATGATCGCGTCGGCTCCGTGCGCGGCCAGCCAGCGCGCTTCTGCCACCGTCGTGGCCGAGGCCAGAATCTTTGCGCCCCAGCCACGCACCCGAGCGAGCAGGTCCGCTGCCGGTAGCCCGAAGTGAAAACTCACCACGGCGGGCCTGAACTCGGCCAGCAAGTCGGCGGCCTCGCTGCTGAAAGGCAATCTGCCAGGTCCGGTCGGAATCGCATCGGCATCGATCCCGTACTCCGCGAAATAAGGCGACAGCGCCGTTCGCCAGATCGTCTCCCGATCGGCGCACGGCGCCGGTGGCTGATGGCAGAAGAAATTGACGTTGAAGGGCCTTGTCGTCAACCGGTGGATCGTCGCCAGTTCTGCGCGCATGGTTTTCAGATCGAGGGCTGCACAGGGCAGCGAACCGAGCCCGCCGGCCGTCGATACCGCGACGGTGAGCGCACTTCCCTGTACCCCCGCCATCGGCGCCTGGATGATCGGCAGTGGCATGCCAAGAAGGTCGCAAAGAATCATCGTAGGAACCTCGTATCGCCGGTTGCCACGCGCCGCAGCGAATGGCGTGGGGTATGTGGAGCATCCTTCTGACACGCTGCTCCCTGGCGCGTTCGTAATGGTTCGTGATGCCCTTCCACTCAGTGGTCAGCGCGCCTCGGCTTGTCGGCGGGCGGCTGTGTGCGAAGGCAAGTGGCAGGCACCTGCCCGCCTGCCCAGCGCCGCTTGCACTTCAAGCGATCGTCGCCACATGGTAACCTCTAGGTCCCCGTCGTGGAGTGGAAGAAGATGATTGCAGATTCCGGTTTCCGCAACTTGCGGCGTGCCGCCAAGGCCGCTTGTTTCGCATTGCTGCTGAGCTGTGGAGGCGCCGGTGCGGACGAAGTGCCACTGGTTGATGGCACGCACTGGACAAAGTCCAGCGACGACGTGAAGAAGGCCTATCTCATCGGTCTCGCCAACGTGGTTCAGGTCGAGGCGGCATATTACGCCGACAATCCATCGGTGACCGAAACGGGTTTTTCGCCACGCGTTGCCAGGGGGATGAAGGGCCAAACGCTGGTCGGCGTGCTCGGCGCGCTGGACAAGTGGTATGCGGCGCATCCCGAGCAGTTGCAGCGACCGGTGGTGGAAACCATCTGGTTCGAGTTGGTCCTTCCAGCACTGCCCCCGACCAAGTAACGGAGATGAGAGATGAAGAAGACGGGATTGGCTTTGGTACTCGCTGTCACATTGGTCGGCATGGGGTGTACGAACATGACGCCGCAGCAGCAGGGAACCGTCAGTGGGGCGGCAATTGGCGCGGCCGCTGGGGCCGGCATTGCGGCGATCTCGGGCGGCAGTGGCTGGACCGGCGCAGCGATCGGCGGCGTCGTTGGCGGAACGGTTGGCAACATCAAGGGCAAACAGCAGCAGCAACGAGGATATTGAGGGCGTCGATTTCCCGGGTCGGACGGGGGACCGCCTGCGCGCTCCTTCTGCTCGGCTTGCGAGACCTGCGGACAGCCGCCTCGTTTCAAGGATCATCTCGGAACCACCAGGAGCAGCGATAGCATGCCCATCTACGAATACGCCTGCACGTCCTGCGGCAAGGAGTTCGAGAAGCTGGTACGCCAGTCCTCGCCCGCACCGGAGTGCCCGGACTGCCACAGCAAGGACCTGCACAAGAAGCTTTCGGCTTTCGCCGCCGTCACCGGCGCTGCTGCCGGCGCCAAGGATCTGCCCGGCCCCTGCGGAAGTTGCGGGCACCCTGACGGCCCCGGCGCCTGCCGCTTTCAGTAAGCGGGCCGGCCCGTTCTGCGCGCGGGCGGACCGGGCGGGGCGTTGCGCATCGACGCTCTCGCCACCCTACGGGCCGTGGCCGGGCGTGCGTGAAACCGGCGAGCGGACGACCTCCAGATTTCCTGAGCGAACCCAGTCGGCGACGGGCCGGCGCAACCAGCTGAGGAGGGCTTCGGGGGTTTCGTCACGCGTGCCGAGCGCTCCCATCCAGCCGTTGCGGCCGGCCAGCTTGACGGCGTAGAGCAGCGCATCGGCGATATTGACCGCCGCTGCCCAGGCTGGAGCGGCCGGATACTGCGTTGACAGTGGAAAACAGCAGAAGCCGATCGAGCAGGTCTTGCTCAGCAAGCGGCCATCGTCAAGCGCGAAAGGCTGGTCAGCGACAGCCGCCCGCGCCCGCTCGGCCAACTCGGCGGCATGCGTGCGCGGCGTCGCGCGCGCGACCACCAGGAACTCTTCGCCACCCCAGCGAACCAGATAATCGGTGTCGCGGAAAACGCTGCGCAGGCGAGCGGCCATCTGCACGATCACGGCATCGCCCCCCGCATGCCCGTAATCGTCGTTCACCTGTTTGAAATGGTCGATGTCGATGAGAAAGAAGATCAGCCCGGCATCGTCGCGCAAGCTTGCCCCGTAGCTTGCGTGGCTTGCGTACTCGCGCACCGCCAGGGCAGCATCGGCCTCGATGTGCAGGGCCACGAAGCGCCGGTTGCGCAAGCCGGTCAGGGGGTCGGTCAGGCTGGACTCCTCGAGTGCCGCCGACTCCCGCTGCAGCGCCTGCGTCAGCTTCTCCAGGTCGGCGGTGCGCTCGTGCACGGTACGTTCGAGTTCGATCTGGCGCGCCCGCAGATGGCGTGTGCGTAACTGCACCAGGGCATAGACCATTGCCGCCAGCAGGGCGAGCAAGCTCATGCGGAACCACCCGGTTTCCCACCAGGCGGGCTGTATGCGCACCCGGATGGCCAGTTCGTGCGGACTCCAGAAGCCGCTGCGGTTGGTGGCACGCACTTGCAGGACATAGTCGCCGGGGTCGAGGTTGCTGTAGCTGGCCACACGGGAATCGGCGCCGGTGGCGATCCAGTCCGTGTCGAAACCGTGCAAGCGGTAGGCGTAACGCAGGCGGCCGGGATCGCTGTAGTCGAGTGCCGCGAACGTCAGGGTGAAGCCGCGTTGCGGTGGCGCCAGATCCAGTCCGTCCTGAAGGCGGCCGGCCGGCTGGCGCTGGCCGTCAATGGTCAGCTCGGAAACCACCAGTGGTGGCGAGTAGTCGGAGGCGTCGAAGCTCTCAGGTTTGACCACCAGGATTCCCCTGCTGCCGCCGAACAGCAGTCGGCCGTCAGCCGTCTTGGCATGAGCCTGAAACCAGCCGGTGCCGAGATCCGCGCCGTCGGCGGCGGTCAACTCGTCGAGCCGGTCCGTCGCCGGGTCATAGACGTACATTTGCGTCCAGATGCGCCCTCGCTCATCCTCCAGCAGATTGCCGCCAAAGGGTCGTGTGACGATGCCATGGCGTTCGCTGATCCGCTCGAAGGTCGCGCGCTCGCCATCCCAGCGAGTCATGCGATGCAGACCGGTGACCGCGGTGTCCAACCACAAGGTCTGTCGCCGATCAAAGAGCAGCCCGATGACGATGATGTTGGCGAGGCCGGATCCCGTTGCCGCGTCGACGGGCTGCAGTTCGCTGGCCCCGGCGGCGACGCGATAGAGCCCTTTGGCACTGCCCACCCAGATGCTTGCGTCAGGCGCCTCGACGATGGCGTTGATTTCGGCGCGCAGTGGCTTCCCTTCCTGCTGGTTGATGCGGACAACTTCGCCTGTGCCGGGGCGCAAACAGTAGAGGCCATCCTGCGTGGCCACCCATAAGGAGCCATCGGTGCTTTCCAGGAAGCGTCGAGTTACCCCTCCTCGATGCGGCAGGCTTCGCAACTGCCGGCGCTCCCGACTGAACTGATAGATTCTTGAATCGACTCCCAGCCAGATCGTGCCATCGCGTGCTTGCAGCATCTCCTCGACGCGGACGAGCGGCTGGGACTGCCCGCTGGCGTGCCCGGCTAGCCGGGCTGGCTCAGGAGCCTGCGGCGATACGGCGCCGGTGACGCGTAGCTGTCGGTCGAGTACGGCGACACCACCCTTGTGCGAGGCGGCCCAGATCTCGCCGTTGTCGAGTTGCAGCAAGCTGCGCACGTCCGGCGAAGAAAGCGGGCTGCCCGGCTGAGTATCGGCACCGCGCAGCCAGATGCTGCGATTGGTGGGATCGTGCCGTTGCAGGCCCAGGCCCAAGCCGCCGACCCAGATCAGGCCGGCGTGATCGCGCATCAGCAGCGTCACCTCATTGCCCGCCAGACCCGCTGGCTTGCGCAGGTCGTGCTGCAGTCGCTGCACCAGACAGCCTCGGCGCGGGTCATACAGCTCGATTCCCGAGGAACGGCCCACCCACATCTGTCCACCTGCCTCGACCAGACTCGACACCGCGCCACGGTTGGCAACGCCCGGGGCGTGCTCGAGCAACTGACCCGTTGCCGTGGCTGGATCGACGATAGCCAGGTCACCTTGCTGCGTGCCGACCCAGATACGCCCGTCCGACGCCTCGAACAAGGCCTGCACGATGCGACCCGCCAGGCTGGCGCCGCCTCTGGCCGTCTTGCCCGAGAAAACGGGCTCAAAATGATCGCTGCCGGGTTGGCGGCGGCTCAAACCCGCCCAGGTGCCCACCCACAGTGTTCCCTGACGGTCGATCAGCAGTGCCTGCACCCGGTCATCGGGCAGGCCGCCCGGCTGGGTCGACTGCCGGTGGTGGGAAAAGCTGCCGCTGCGCGGATCGAAGCGATCGAGTCCGCCTCCTTCACTACCGACCCAGATGCCGCCGGCACTGTCTTCGACCAGAGCGCGAATGGTCGGCATCACGCCGCCGTTGTCGTTGCTGCCGCCAGTGAAGGAGGTGACGGTCTCGCTCGCCGGGTCATAGACCGTCAGTCCATCGGACTCGGTGCCGATCCACAGGCGGCCATCGCGTCCGGCCAGCAAGGCGCGGATCCAGCCCAGGTTGCGCGCGGCCGGGTCCGCCGTCTTGCGCTCCTGCGGGCGAAAGCGGTAGCCGTCAAAGCGAACCAGACCGTCGCCCGTCGCTATCCACAGGAATCCGGCGCGGTCCTGCGCCACCGTCGGCACCACGTAGCGCGGAATGATGCCGACACCGACCGACTCGAAGCGAGGCTCGAAAAGCGGGTTGTCGACATTCGGACAAGCCAGCGTATCGGCCAGGGCCGAAGTGGCGGCAATGAGGGCGACGAAGAGCAGCGGCAGAAGTCCCATTGCGCTACCTTCGTTGGCTGCGCTTACTGGCCAGGTGGCCTCGCCGGGATTGGGTGCAGCGATCTGGTCAACCAGTAGCCGACCGACAGTGCCAGCGCCAGTGCCGCCGTCGCATAGACGTAGTCCGGGCTGATTTCCTTGTAATCGAGGATGACGATCTTGCGCAGAACCGCCATGTAGGCGGTGGCGAGAACGATGTCGAGGTGCAGTCCGTCTTCCTGCAGGTAGCTGACAATGTTGACGAACACTTCGATGGCGATCAGCACGGCCATGAAGGCGCCGAAGGTGGCGAGAATGTCGCTGATTTCGAGCAGATAGTAGGGGTGCACGCTGACCCGGCTGTAGAGCACATAGACCACGTCGGCGACGCCCCACCAGATCACCAGGACCATCAGTACCGCCAGCACGCGCGCCGCATGGCGGATGCTGCCGCGCAGGTGGCGGATCAGCGGCTCGTCGGGAATGGCTTTCCCTGACGCTTCAGTGTCTGCTTCCTGGCCATTCATTGTTGCCTCCCATGATTCGAAAAACCTCCGTCCCGGTGAGCGTCGATGTCGTCGATCTGTTGTCCTTCGGCTCGCCGTGGGCATCCAGGCCCGCCATTATCGTCCACTGTCGCGGGCGTGGAAACGTTTTCCCAGGCACTTGCGTGCTTCGTCGAGAAACAGGAGCGTTGCCGCCACGGCCACCGCCAGTCCCCAGTCGCGCAAGCTTAGATCGACGGTATCGAAGACGCTCTGCGCGGGGCCCCAATGGACCACCAGCACCTGCAACGCGAGCACGCCGGCGAGCGCCTGCCAGAGCCTGCCGTTGGCGAAGAACGCGGCGTTGAAGGTGCTCCCCCGCTCGGCGCGGGCGTTGAAGACATTGAAGAACTGAAACAGCACGAAGGTGGTGAAGGCCAGCGTCAGTGCGTACGTCTGGTCGTGCGCGGTGAGCCCATGGCGGAACATGAACAGGGTGCCGACCATCATCGTCACGCCATAGAGCGCCAGGCGCAGCAAGCGGCCGCTGTCGAGGATCTGCGCGGTTTGCGATCGTGGCGGGTCGCGCATCAGGCCGGGGCGTGCCGGTTCGACGCCGAGCGTCATCGCCGGTGGGCCATCCATGATGATGTTGATCCACAGCAGGTGGATCGCCGTGAAAGGCGCGGGCCAGCCGAGCAGCGTCGCGGTAAGCACTGTGAGAAGGGCGCCGATGTTGGTCGACAGCTGGAAGCGCACGAACTTGACGATGTTGTCGTAGATCACGCGCCCTTCCTCGACGGCGCGGACGATGGTCGCAAAGTTGTCGTCGGTGAGGATCAGCGTCGCCGCCTCACGGGTCACCGCCGTACCGGTGATGCCCATGGCCACGCCGATATCGGCCGCCTTCAGTGCCGGCGCGTCATTGACGCCGTCGCCGGTCATCGCCACCACATGCCCGACGGCTTTCAGAGCGCGCACGATGCGCACCTTGTGGGTCGGCGAGACGCGCGCGAAGACGGCGATGGCGTTGATGCGCGCGGCCAGCGCCGCGTCGTCGAGCGCATCGAGTTCGGCGCCGCTGAGCACATCGCCGGTGAGGCCCAGTTCGCGGGCAATCGCCGCGGCGGTCGCCTTGTGGTCGCCGGTGATCATCCGGACCTGGACGCCGGCCTGGTGGCAGAGCGCGATCGCCGCCTTTGCCTCAGGTCGCGGCGGGTCCATCAGGCCGGCGAGGCCGAGGAAAGTCCACCCGCCGGCCCAGGCCATCAGATCGCCCGCCGGGTCGAATTCCTGGGCCGGAATGCGGCGCCGTGCCACCGCCAGAACGCGCAGCGCCTGGGCGGCCAGATCGTCGTTCCTGCTCTCGATGAGCTGGCGGGAGGCGGCGTCGAGCGCCTGCTCGCCGTTCGCGCTCAGCCAGCGGGAGGAGCGCGCGAGGAGAACGTCCGGCGCACCCTTGACGAGTACCTCAACCATTTCCCCGGCGTCGTGGAAGGTGGCCATGAACTTGTGCGCCGAGTCGAACGGGATTTCCGCAAGGCGCGGCCGCGCCTCCTGCTCGGCGGCGGGCGCCAGACCGCCCTTCTCGGCGAGGACCCATAGCGCGCCTTCGGTCGGGTCGCCGATCAACTGGCCGTCGCGGACGCGCGAATCGGTGCACAAGGCCATCGGCAGCAGCAAGGGGCGCAGATCGAGTCCGGGCGGCGCCTGCAGGCTGCCCTCGGCAAGATAGCCTTCGCCGCTGACTGAAAAGCCGTTGCCGGCAAACCAGCCGGCGCGGGCGGTCATCTGATTCAGGGTCAGGGTGCCGGTCTTGTCCGAACAGATCACCGTCGTCGAGCCCAGCGTTTCGACGGCGGCAAGCTTCTTGAGAATCGCCCGGTTCCTTGCCATGCGCCACATGCCGACGGCGAGAGTAACCGTCACCACCGCCGGCAGACCCTCGGGGATGGCGGCGACCGCCAGCGCGACGGCGGTCATTGCCGCCTCGGCCCACGCCTGGCCACGCAGGAAATCGACGACAAAGATGATCGTCACGACGCCGCCGGCGATGGCGGCCAGCTTCTTGCCCAGGGTGTCGAGCTGCCGCTGCAGCGGCGTTTCGCCCTCGGGCGCCTCGGCGATCATGCCGGCCAGTTTGCCCATCTCGCTGCGCATGCCGGTCTCGGTGATCAGCAGTTCGGCGCGACCGCGGGTGAGTACCGTATTCATGAAGAGCAGGTTCACACGATCGCCCAGCGGCAGATCTTCTCCGGCAAGTGCCGCGACGTGCTTGCCGACGGCGTGCGACTCGCCGGTCAGCGCTGCTTCCTCGGCCTCCAGGTTGTGCGCGACCAGCAGCCGGCCATCGGCCGGCACGCGGTCGCCCGCCTCGAGCAGGACGATGTCGCCGGGCACCAGTTGACTCGCGTCGATATCGGACACCAGCCCGTCGCGGCGCACCCGGGCGCGCGCCGCGAGCATCTGCTTGAGGGCCGTCAGCGTCCGCTCGGCACGATGCTCCTGCCAGAACCCGAGGCCGGCATTGAGCAGCACGACGACGAGGATCACCACCGCATCCTTGACGTCGCCGATGGCCCAGGCGAGCAGCGCCGCGAACACCAGCACGACGACCAGGAAGTTCCTGAACTGATCGAGGAACTTCAGCCAGAGGGGACGTGGGCGCGTCTCGCTGAGCCTGTTCTCGCCATGCCGGGCGAGCCGCTCGGTGACATCGGTCAGGCTCAGGCCGGCGACCGCATCGACAGCCAGCGCGTCGGCGGCGTCAGCGGCCGACAGGGTGTGCCACGGGCGAATTATCGGGTTCATGATTGCCTCGCCAGGGGATGCGGGCGCCGGTGACGCGCAGCAATGCGAGCGGCGAGCGGCGTCGCGGCGAGCGTTGGCCCGGTCATGCCGGCAGAGTTACAGGCTGCTCGAAAGCAAGAAAATTCCCACAGGCATGCGCTACCGATGGTCTCCATCAATGCTTGCTCCCAGTCAGAACTTGTCTCCGTTCAGCCTGCAGCGCCTGCGGAAGACAGAACTGCCTTTTCCGGCGAAGACGAAGGGCCGTGATTCCGACCGCTTCCCCTCGTCAGGACAGCGCCAGCTCTTCTGCGCCGGTTTCGGCGATCGGTGTCACCGTGACGGCGACATCGAGTTCGTGGTCGTCTCCGCCGAGAATGATGCCGCGCAGCGGCGAAACGTCGGCGAAATCGCGGCCCCAGGCCAGCGTGATGTGCTGGGTATCCGGCAGCAGGTTGTTGGTCGGATCGAAGTCCACCCAGCGACCGCCTTCGATTTCCGGGCAATACACCGACACCCAGGCATGCGAAGCGTCGGCACCGACCATTCTCGGTTGCCCGGGTGGCGGCTGGGTGAGCAGGTAGCCGCTGACGTAGCGCGCGGCCAGGCCCTGCGAGCGCAGGCAGGACAGCATCAGGTGCGCGAAGTCCTGGCAGACGCCACGTTTCTGCGCCAGCACCTCGAGTACCGGGGTGGCGACGGTGGTCGCTTCCGGGTCGAACTCGAACTCGTCGTAGATGCGGCTCATCAGTGCCTGGACGGCCTCCAGGACCGGGCGGCCGGGGGTGAAGCACTCGCGCGCATAGGTGGCGAACTCATGCTTGACCCGCACGAAAGGCGACTCGAACTGGAAGCGGCTGGCGTCGAGAAGGACCGGACGAGCGCCGTAGGCCAGCGCATCGCGCACCTTCTCCCAGGCTGGCGATGCGCACATGCAGGTCACCGACCTGACGGCGGAGCCGCTGCGACCAGCGGCCATCCGTGCCGCGGGCGCCGACGTTGCCAGCGTACCGGCGGGCAAGTGCGGCAGGACTTCGATGGTGCTTTCCGCGCGCACGGCGAGACTGCTGTGCGGGAACTCGATGGCCAGCTCGCGCACCGGATTGCCGAAGCTGTCGAAGCGCTCGCGCGTGGCGCTCACCTCGGGCTCGACCTTGATCCGGTGGGCCAGGCAACGCTGCCAGGAGCAGTCGCGCGGGGTCAGATGCAGCAACTGGCGCGACAGCGACACCGGGTTCTCGTAGGTGTAGATCGTTTCGTGCAGTACGTGGTAACGGGCGACGGGCAGGTTCACGGCGATCAGGAGGCGAGAGTGTAGTGGCTGACGTCGCTGACATGGCTGAAATGGCGCATCGCCAGGCGATCCGAGAGCGCTGCCCCGGCAAGCGCGATGTCGCCGAGGAGGTCCGCCAGATCGAGGCAGGGGTCGCAACTGCGGCAGTCGGTGAAGCTTTGTCCTTCGAAGCGTCCGAGGTCGAACATCTGCAGGCGCGCTAGCGCCGCCCGCAGCGCTTCCTCGCGCGGGCTACCGAGCAGGCGCGCCTGATTGTCCAGGTAGCGGATCAGGATCAGCAACTGGAAGGCCACCGAATGCGGGTTGCCCGCGTCGAAAACGATCAGGTCGAGTGCCGGCAGTACCTGCGGCTGGGTCATGTAGCGCGAACGATAGGTGATGATGCTGTCGGTCAGTTCGAGCAGCCATTCCAGGCTGCCCGGCGCGCGCGTCGAGTCGAGGCGCAGGAACTGGCCGATGGCATTGGCGAGGAAGATCAGCCGTTCGAGTCGCCTGCCGATGATCAGGAAGCGCCAGCCGTCGTCGCGGGTCATGTTGTCCATCGCAAAACCGGCCAGCGACGAGGAGGCGAGCAGCACCTGATCGAGAAAGGCCAGCGCTTCGCCGGGGTCCGGTCCGCCGCCTTCGTCCGCCGCCTTGCCGTAGCGCTGCAACTGTAGTTGCAGGCGATTGATGGTGTGCCAGTTGTCGACCGAGAAGCGCTCGCGCACCTGCCCGCCCACCCAGAGCAGACGGTGGATGTCGCCGGCCAGGCCGTCGCCCCACTCCTTGCCGCAGATGGCGCAGAGGAGTTGCGTCTCGCGCGATGCCGGGGCCTTCGCCACCACTTTCCTGGCGGCGCGGCTGTCGGCGGGCTCGTCTGTGGGCAGCAAGCGCAGCACGCGGCACAGATCGAGCGCGGAGATCAGGGCCGGCAGTGCGTCCGACCCCGCGTCGACGAGGCGCGCGAGGGCGACGCGCAGCAGGCGCGAGGTCTTGTCGCAGCGCTCGGCGTAGCGGCCGAACCAGAACAGGTTCTCGACCACCCGCGACGAGAGGTTGCGGCCGCCGCGCACGAGGTCGGCCTTGCCGACCGAGTGTTTGAGGAGACTGAAGGTATTGACCGCCTGCTCGGTGAGCACCCAGGTGTCCTTGCTCGAACCGCCGCGCTGCATCGAGATGATGCGCGCATTCGAAACGGCGGCGACGCGGGTCAGGCCGCCCGGCATGACCACGTGACCGGTTGGCGTTGCGGCGACGAAGACGCGCAGACCAACGCCGCGCGGCAGCAGACGCCGCTCGCCGTCCGTACCCCACGCCGGTGCCTGCGAGAAATTCACCAGTTCCTGGGCGACGTACGCCTGCGGCCTGGCGCGCAGGCGGGCGATCATTTCGTCGCGCTGGCTGCCGGCGAGTTCGTTGCCGAAGATCGGATCGAAGCGCTGCGAGGGGTAGGAGCCCTTGATCACCAGTTCGTCGAGGTGCTCGATGGTGAATTCGAGCGCGGCCCGTTCGCCACACCACCAGGTCGCCACCGACGGCATCGCCAGCGGCTCGCCGAGGAGCTTCTCGCAGGCACCGGGCAGGAATCCCGGCAGCGCCGCCGATTCCAGCAGGCCGCTGCCGAGCGCGTTGGCGACCAGAACGTTGCCGGCACGCACCGCCTGCAGCAGGCCGGGAATGCCGAGCGCCGAATCGCCGCGCAGTTCGAGCGGGTCGCAGTAGTCGTCGTCGAGCCGGCGCAGGATCGCATGCACCCGCCGCAGGCCGTTGAGCGTGCGCAGATAGACGCATTCCCGGCGCACCGTCAGGTCCTGCCCTTCGACCAGCGGGAAACCGAGATAGCGCGCCAGGTACGCGTGCTCGAAGTAGGTCTCGTTGTAGGGCCCCGGCGTCAGCAGCACGGTCAGCGGCGCCTCGCCGGTGCGCGGCGCCCAGGTGGCCAGGCTGTCCTGCAATTCGCGGAAGAACCAGGCGAGATGCTGCACGTGCAGGTCGCGGAACTGCTCGGGGAAAACGCGGCCGACGATGGTTCGGTTCTCGAGCGCATACCCGGCGCCCGAGGGCGCCTGCGTGCGGTCGGCGATCACCCACCAGCGACCGTCGGGCGAGCGCGCGAGGTCGGCAGCGTAAAGGTGGAGATAGGTGTCGCCAGCCGGCCGGATCCCCTGGCACGGCCAGAGGAAGTTGTTGTGACCGTAGACCAGCGCCGGCGGCAGCGTCCCGTCCTTGAGCAGTTCCTGCGGGCCATAGAGGTCGCCGAGCACGGCGTTGAGCAGGCGCGCGCGCTGGGTGACTGCACCGGCGAGCTCCTGCCACTCGGCCGCCGATAGGATCAAGGGCAGCGGATCGACCTCCCACGGCCGGTCGGCGCCCTTTGGATCGGCATAGACGTTGTAGGTGACGCCGTTCTCGAGGATGCGCCGGCGCACGTAATCGATGCGGTGCCGCATCTGCTCGGGCGTCGCCGTGTCCAGATGGGCCAGGAAAGGCTGCCACGACGGGCGAACGCTGCCGTCCTCGGCGAGCATCTCGTCGAAGCGATCGGTCTTCTTCAGGTAGTTGGACAGCAGGGGAGGTGGCATCAGGGACACGGGCGCTGGAGTTCAATCCTGCGCCGGGCTGTTGCAGGAGATCGCTGCAAGTCTAACGTAAACCGGAAGCCGAAACTCGCCGGCGCGGGCCGGCGAGGTGTCCCGCCAGACTTTGACGAGCGCGGCGGGACCCCTCCGTCGACGCCGCCGTCAGCGGCGGCAATGCTCAGGGCGTTCCGAACACCGCCTGCCACAGCGCGCTCACGGCTTCGCTGCGGCGGCTGACCGAGGCGCGTTCGACGCGCGCCCGGCGGCCGGCGTTGAGTCGCTGGACGTGCTGCATGCGGCGAAACTCGCGGTAGGCGCTGCGCACCGGTTCGGCGAGCCGGCTGGGGATCAGGCCGAGCTCGGCGGCGATGCCGAGCAGGGCGATGTTGCCGAGGTTGCCGCACAGCCTGGGGTGGCGGTGCGCGTGCCCGAGAACCAGGTACTGGACGATGAACTCGACATCGATGATGCCGCCGCGATCGTGCTTGATGTCGAAGCTGTCCTCGCTGCGCGAGGCGTGCTGGTCGAGCATGCGCTTGCGCATCGCCAGCACCTCTTCCCTGAGCTTGGCCAGGTCACGCGGCTGGCGCAGGATCTCGATGCGGATCGCCTCGAACTGCTCGCCGACGGCCGGGTCGCCGGCGCAGAAGCGGGCGCGCGTCAGCGCCTGGTGTTCCCAGACCCAGGCGTGCTGCAGTTGATACTCGCGAAAGGCGGCGATCGGACTGACCAGCATGCCGGAATCGCCGTTCGGGCGCAGGCGCAGGTCGACGTCGAAGAGCATGCCGGCGGAGGTCTGTGTCGACATCCAGGTGCTCATGCGCTGGCCCAGGCGCGCGTAGAGTTCGCCGGCATTGGCTTCGGGGTCGTCGTGCAGGTAGACCAGGTCGAGGTCGGAAGCGAAGCCGAGTTCCTTGCCGCCGAGCTTGCCGTAGCCGATGACGGCGAAGCGCGGCAGCTGCTCGGGATGCGGATGCCGGTGCTTGAGCTTCTGCCAGCAGAGATCCAGCGTCGTCTGCAGCATGATGTCGGCGAGCTCGCTGAGTCGGTCGGCAAGGTGCTCGACGGTGTGCAGGCCGGCGATGTCCTGCGCCAGGAAGTGGAAGACCTGGGCGTGGTGGGCTTCGCGCAGGATGTCCATTTCGCGTTCGGTGTCGCCGGCGTCCTGGGCCAGGCGTGCCTGCAGGTTGGTGCGGAACTCCTGCCAGTCGGTGCTGACGTCGAACATGCGCGAGTCGAGCAGTTCGTCGAGCAGGATCGGGTGGCGCGTCAGGTAATCGGCGGCCCACGATGAGCTGCCGATCAGCTCGGCGAGCTTCATCAGCGCCTGCGGGTATTGTTGCAGGAGAGCCAGGTAGGCGCCGCGGCGGCTGATCGTTTCCAGGAAATCGAGGCCGCGCCGCCAGGTGGCATCCGGCGTGTCGGTGGCGGCGGCGGCGTCGATCAGGCGCGGGCCGAGGGCGTCGAGGCGCTCGCGATTGCTGGCCGGCAGTTGCAGGTAGCGACTGCTGGCGCGAAAGCTGTGCAGACGCTCGAGCATCGCCTTCGGCTCGCGAAAGCCGAGCGTCGCCAGGGGTTCGAGCGAGTCGTCGCCGATCGCCGGTCCGTCCCAGATGCCGGCGAGCGGATGCGTGCCTTCCTCGGGTTCCGAGAAAACCTGCTCGAAGTGGCGAGCGACATTGGCCCGGTGCGCATCGAGAACGGCCAGGAAGGTCGTCCAGTCGGCAAAGCCCAGCGAAACGGCGATCTGCCGGCGCTCCGCGTCGCCCGCCGGCAAGCGGTGCGTCTGAGCGTCGTTCACGTATTGCAGCCGGTGTTCGAGGCGGCGCAGGAAGTCGTAGGCGGCCGCCAGTTCGCGCGCATGTTCGACCGGCAGCAGCCGGCGCTCGACGAGCAGTTCGAGGACCCGCAGCGTCGGTCGCGCCTGCAGCGCGGGATCGCGGCCGCCGCGAATCAACTGGAAGACCTGGGCGATGAACTCGATCTCGCGGATGCCGCCGGGGCCCAGCTTGATGTGCTCGGCCATTTCCTTGCGCGCCACCTCGCGGCGGATCTGCGCGTGCAGGGCGCGCATGGCATTGATGGCGCCGAAGTCGAGATACTTGCGGAAGACGAAGGGGCGGCCGATGTCCTGCAGCGCCGCGACCCATTCGGGCTGCAGATTGACGCCTTCGTTCATCACCCTGGCCTTGATCCAGGCGTAGCGCTCCCATTCGCGACCCTGCGCGATGAAGTAGTTCTCGAGCGACCCGAGCGAACCGACGAGAGCTCCGGAATCGCCGTTCGGCCGCAGACGCATGTCGACCCGGAAGACCTGGCCATCGCCGGTGGAATCCCCGAGGGCGCCGATCAGGCGCTTGCCGAGGCGCAGGAAGAAATCGTAGTTGTCGATGCGCCGGCCGGCGCCGGCCGTCTGCCCTTCCTCGGGGTAGATGAAGATGTAGTCGACGTCCGACGAGACGTTGAGCTCGCGTCCGCCCAGTTTGCCCATGCCGACCACCAGCAGGCGTTGCGGCTTGCCGCCGCTGTCAAGTGGCTCGCCGAACTGTTCCGCCAGTTGCCGATGCAGGAAGTCGAGGGCGAAGTTGGTGGTGATGTCAGCCAGTTGGGTCATGCTTTCGACGACTTCAGCCAGTGTCGCCACTCCGCCGAGGTCGCGGACGATCAGCGTCGCCATCACGCGCTGGCGCAGGCGGCGTAGTGCCCGCTTCAGTTCGTCATCGCTCGCCGGTGCGTCAGCGGCGAGCAGGCTGTGCATCTGCTCTGTGGTCAGCGCTCGCCCGGCGTGCTCGGCGAGCCAGGCGGCGATCCCGGGTCGGGCGGCGAGCAGATTGCGCAGATAGGGACTGTGTGTCTGAGCCGCCGCCCACGGGGGAGCGAGCGTGGCGGTCTGTGGGTTGCGGGGATCGACGGTGGGTTCCATTCGGCTCTCGTTCTCTGACCGTTCGCCGCGCGATGCATCGTCGGCGCTGATGAGTGAAGGCAAAGCCGCTACAATGGTCGCTTGCAGCGGCATCCCAATTATCCCGATATTCTAGTGACGGCGACCGTCTGTTGGCAAAAGTCTGTTCCAGGTGGCCGCCACTGATGCGGCAGGAGGACTTGCGCCCGGCGCTCTACCACCGCTTGCACTGGCTCGTGCCCATCGCTTCGCATCGGGTGGCACGCGCGATCTGGCGCTTCGTGGTGCGCGCCTTCTGGGTGTCCTATTTCGGTTTCGTTCTGCTTGTGCTGGCGCTGCGCTATCTCGTCTTGCCGAATATCGAGAGCTATCGGCCCGAGATCGAGCGCCAGCTCAGCGTCGGGCTCGGGCTGTCGGTTGTCATTGGCAAGATTGAGGCCAGCTGGGCCGGCCTCAATCCTGACCTGATCCTCTCCGACGTGCGCATTGCCGATGCACAAGGGCAGCCGGCACTGGCCTTTACGCGTGTCGAAGGCGTTCTCTCCTGGTCGTCGATTCCGCACTGGCAGTTGCGCCTGGGCTTGCTGCAGATCGCCGAGCCAACCCTGCATCTGCGCCGCGACGTGGACGGCCGCTTCTATGTCGCGGGGATCGCGGTCAGCCAGGATGGTGGCGACGGTAGCGTGGCGGACTGGATACTGGCGCAGCGACGCATCCGGGTGGAGGGGGCGACGGTGGTCTGGGAGGACGCCAAGCGAGAGGCCCCGCCACTGATTCTCGAAGACGTCGACTTCGCCCTCGACAACAATGGGCGACAGCATCGGTTCGGCCTGACCGCCATGCCGCCTGCCGAATTCGCCTCCCGAATCGATCTGCGCGGCGATTTCCGCGGCAGGAGTATCGAGCAGGCACAGTCCTGGCAGGGTCAGGCGTTTGTCCAGATCGACTACGCCGATCTGGCGGTGTGGCGTGCCTGGCTCGACTACCCGCTTGCCTTGCCACATGGCCGCGGTGCCGTGCGCGCCTGGGCGGGCTTTGCCGACGGCGGCTTGCGCGACCTGACCGCCGACTTCTCGCTGCACGATGTTAACCTGCGCCTGGCGAAGGACCTGCCGGAGCTCGACCTGGAGCGCATGTCGGGTCGGCTCGGCGCCCGTTTCCTGCCGGCCGGGATGAGCGTCGACGGTCGTCAAGTGGAACTTCTGACGCGTCGGCCGCGCGGCGAGCATGCTGAATCGGCGCCGGCCATTCACGTCGCACCAATGGATTTTCATCTTGACTGGCAACAGACGACCGGCAGCACGTCAGTGCGTGGCAACGCGACGGCCAACGTTCTCGATTTGGCCGCGTTTGCCGGGTTGGCGACGCATCTGCCGCTGGCCGGCGGAGCGCGCCAGTTGCTGAGCGATCTCGCGCCGCGTGGCCGCATCGACGAGCTGCGCGCCGCTTGGGACGGCAACGGCGACGGCTTGCAGACTTACTCCCTAAAGGCGCGCTTCGAGGATCTGGCGTTGCGGCCCAGGGCTTCCTTTCCGGGAGCGTCCGGGTTGTCGGGTTCGCTCGAGGCAAGCGAGCAGGGTGGCAGTGCCAGCTTGCGCGCGAAGAAGGTCAACATCGAGTTGCCGACGGTCTTCCCGGAGTCGTCCATCGCGCTGGATACGCTCAACGCCGAGGGCAAGTGGAAGATCAGCCAGGGCAGGATCGATGCCGAACTCGCGCGCGCCGAGTTTGCCGGGCCCGACGCTGCCGGCTCGGCACATGGGACCTTTCGCCACACCGGCGACGGGCCCGGCAGCATCGACCTTGCCGCCGCTCTCACGCGCGCCGATGCGCGCGCTGTCTGGCGCTACCTGCCGGGTGCCATAAACACCGACGCGCGTCACTGGGTGCGCGATGCCCTGAAGAAGGGGGCGGCCAGCGAGGGGAAGCTGGTTCTCAAGGGAGATCTGGCGAACTTTCCGTTTCTCGACAAGCGGCAGGGGCAGTTTCTGGTGACCGTCAAGGCGAACGACGTGACGCTGGACTACGGGACCGGCTGGCCGATCATTACCGGTATCGACGCGGATCTTCGTTTCGAGGGGAACGGCATGGTCGTCGATGCTCGGCGTGGCGCCATTCTTGGCGCCAGCCTGTCACAGACCCGCGCCGAGATTCCCGATTTCGATGCGCCGGTGTCGACGCTGAAGATCAAGGGCCGTGCCGAGGGAGAGACTGCCGAGTTTCTCAAGTACATCGTGCAGAGTCCGGTGGCTGCCCAGATCGACCATTTTACCGAGAACATGAGTGCCGGCGGCAAGGGCCGGCTCGATATCGGACTGGTGATTCCCCTTGAGGAAGCGCGTCTGGGCGAGTCGAAAATCGAGGGAACGTACGTCTTCCTGGCCAACGACGTGACTGTCGATGCGGCGCTGCCGCCGCTGCGACAGGTCAATGGCAGTCTGCATTTCTCCGAGAAGGATCTGCGGATACCGGAAATCAACGCCGTGCTCTTCGGTGGCCAGGTCAAGATCAAGGGCGGGGCGCAGGGCGGCAAGGTCATGGTGCTTGCCAACGGCTCGCTGGGCATGGACGAGTTGCGCCGTCGCCTCGAACTGCCGCTGCTCGACGCCTTGAGCGGAACCGCCGCCTATCGTGTCGAGGTGAGCAGCAAGAAGCGCAATGTCGAACTGGTCGTGGACTCGAACCTCGTCGGTGTCGCGTCGACCCTGCCGGCGCCGTTCGCCAAGAGCGCCAGTGAGGTGCTGCCGCTGCACTTCGAAAGCGCCGTCGTGCCGGCCGTGCCGCCGCGCAGCGGTCAGCCGGTGGCGCGCGACCAACTGCGCGCTACCCTCGGCAGCATACTGAGCATGCAATTGATCCGGCGCAAGCAGGGTGACGACAGCCAGCTCGAACGCGGTGCGATCATGATTGGTCGCCCGTTGGGCGCGCTGCCGGAGCGCGGCATCAACGTCGGCGTCACCACCAGGAGCATCGATCTGGACTCCTGGCAGGCCGTGCTGCGCGGCAGCGGCAAGGCCGGCGGATCGGCTTCGTCGCCCGCTTTGCCGTTGAACGTCGATGTCAAGGCCGACGAACTGCTGCTCCTCGGCAAGTACTATAACGACGTCACGGCGGCGGTTGCCGGTGCGGCGCCGCTATGGCGGGGGACGCTGCAGTCGCGCGAGGCGGCCGGCAGCTTTCAGTGGGATGGTACCGGCGCCGGAAAACTGGCGGCGCACTTCAGGAAATGGCGTCGCCCCGACAAGGAGAGCGCGAGCAGCCAGCCGTCCGAGGTGCTCAAGGAATTGCCGGCTCTCGATGTCGTCGTCGATGACTTCGTCATCGGCGCGCGTCGTTTCGGGCGCCTCGAAGTGCAGGCCCACAACGACGGCGGTATCTGGCGGCTCGACAAGGTCGACATCGTCAACCCGTTCGGCAGGCTGTCGGGCAGCGGGCAGTGGCAGCTCGCCAGCGGCAACCGCACGCAGCTCGACTTTGCCCTGGTCAGCACCGACGCCGGCAAGTTGCTCGATCGGCTGGGCTACCTCGGTGCCGTACGCGGTGCCAGCACCACGCTGGAGGGCAAGATCGGCTGGAACGGATCGCCGACCGCGCTGGACTACGCCACCCTCAGCGGCGACATGAAGCTCGATGTGGGCAAGGGGCAGTTCGTCAAGCTCGATCCCGGCGCCGCCGGCAAGCTGCTCGGCCTGATCAGCCTGCAAGGCCTGCCGCGTCGCCTGTCGCTTGATTTCGGCGATGTGTTCAGCGAGGGCTTCGCTTTCGACAGTATCAACGGGAAGATGACCGTCAAGGACGGCTTGATGCGTACCGACCGCTTGCAGCTGGACGGCCCGTCGGCGCGCGTCGTGATGCGCGGCGAAGCCGACCTGAAACACGAGACGCAGCGCCTGAACGTCACCGTGCAGCCTGAACTGGGCGGCAGTGCCGCCCTGGGCATCGCCGTCGTCAACCCCCTGGCCGGCGTTGCCACCCTGCTGGCGCACAAGGTGCTGCAGAATCCGCTCAACAAGATCTTCAGCTTCGAGTACCTGGTGACCGGCAAGTGGGACGATCCCAAGGTCGAGAAGGTCTCCGCGTCGGCCGTTCCGGCGGGGCCCACTCCGTGAACCCGAATTCCGACAGGAGCCAGCCATGAATCTGACTACAGGTGCTTTGCCGGGCGACTCGCAGAAGGTCGCTCGCCTGCGTGTTGCGGCGGTGCAGATGGTGTCGACCCCGCGCGTCGACGAGAACCTGCGTGTTGCCGCCGGCCTGATTGCCGACGCCGTCGCGCAGGGCGCCGAACTGGTCGCCTTGCCCGAATACTTCCCGATCATGGGCATGACGGATGGCGACAAGGTTGCGGTGCGCGAGTCGGATGGCCGCGGACCAATCCAGGACTTCCTCTCGGCGACGGCACTGGCGCATCGAATCTGGCTGATCGGCGGCTCGCTTCCCCTGTGGAGCCGGCACGCCGACAAGGTCCTCAATTCGAGCCTGGCGTACAATCCGCAGGGCGAGCGGGCTGCCCGCTACGACAAGATCCACCTCTTCGGATTCCGCCAGGGTAGCGAAAGCTACGACGAAAGCGCGACGATAGAGGCCGGTCGCCAGGTGGTGGCGTTTGCCACGCCTTTTGGACGCATCGGCCTGTCGATCTGCTATGACCTGAGATTTCCGGAGCTTTACCGGGCGTTTGGTGTCACAGACTTGCTGGTGATTCCGGCGGCCTTCACCGAGACGACCGGCCGGGCGCACTGGGAAATCCTGCTGCGCGCCAGGGCGATCGAAAATCAGTGCTATGTGCTGGCTGTCGCCCAGGGTGGCCAGCACGAGAACGGGCGCGAGACACATGGTAACAGCATGCTCGTCGATCCCTGGGGGAACATCATCGATCGCAAGCTGAAGGGGCCGGGAATCGTCATCGGCGACCTCGAGCGAGGGCGTCTAGACGAAGTCCGCGACAGTCTGCCCGCGCTCGCCCACCGCGTCATGTAAACGGCATTTGAGCGACAGCCCAAGGGCAGCCAACACGGATATCCAATGAACAGACAAGCCGCAACCCTCCTCGCGCAGGCCCAGAAGACCCTGCTGACGCCCTATGGCCTCGACGTTGCCGACCTGACGAAGGTCTTTGGCAAGATCATGGTGCATCAGGTCGATTATGCCGACCTCTATTTCCAGTACACCCGTTCCGAGGCCTGGAGTCTCGAGGAAGGGATTGTCAAGGCCGGCAGCTTCAGCATCGACGAGGGGGTCGGCGTGCGTGCCCTGTCGGGCGAGAAGACTGCTTTTGCCTATTCGGACGACATCAGCGCTCAGGCGCTCGGCGATGCCGCCGGCGCGGTGCGGGCGATTGCCGTTGCCGGCCAGCAGCGGCGCGTTCCGGCACTCAAGAAACGGAGCGGGCATGCCTTGTACGTGCCGCACGACCCACTGGCATCGCTCGACGCGGCCAGCAAGGTGAGCCTGCTCGAGCGGCTCGAGGCGATGGCGCGCGCCGAGGATTCGCGCGTGACGCAGGTCATGGCCCACCTCGCCGGCGAGTACGAGGTCGTCCTGATTGCCGGTAGCGACGGTCGACTGGCTGCCGACATCCGGCCGCTGGTCCGCGTTTCGCTGACCGTGATCGTCGAGGAAAAAGGGCAACGCGAGCAGGGCTCGGCGGGTGGCGGCGGCCGCACCGACTACGGCTACTTCACCGACGCCATGCTCGCCGGCTACGCACGCGACGCGGTGCATCAGGCGGTGACCAATCTTGTGGCTCGCCCGGCGCCGGCCGGCACCATGACGGTCGTCCTGGGTTCCGGGTGGCCCGGCATCCTCCTGCACGAGGCGGTCGGGCACGGACTGGAGGGTGATTTCAACCGCAAGGGTAGTTCGACCTTTGCCGGTCGCGTCGGCAGCCGCGTTGCCGCGCCAGGCGTTACCGTCATCGACGACGGCACGATCGCCGAACGGCGTGGTTCACTGAATATCGACGATGAAGGGAATCCGACGCAGCGTACGGTGCTGATCGAGGATGGCATTCTGCAGGGTTATCTGCAGGACGGCCTCAACGCACGCCTGATGGGTGTCGCGCCGACCGGCAATGGCCGCCGCGAGTCTTTTGCCCACCTGCCGCTGCCGCGCATGACCAACACCTCGATGTTGAACGGCGACAAGAGCGTCGAGGAAATCATCAAGTCGGTCAAGAAGGGAATCTACGCGGTCAATTTCGGCGGCGGACAGGTCGATATCACCAACGGCAAGTTCGTCTTTTCGATGTCCGAGGCCTATCTGATCGAGGATGGCAAGGTCGGTGCACCGGTCAAGGGCGCGACGCTGATCGGCAGCGGGCCGGAGGCGATGACGCAGGTGTCGATGATTGGCAACGACACCCGTCTCGACCCGGGTGTCGGGACCTGCGGCAAGGACGGGCAGAGCGTGCCGGTGGGCGTTGGCCAGCCCACCTTGCGCATCGACGGCCTGACGGTCGGCGGTACGGCGTAGTTCGCGCTCCGCGCAGCTCCAGCAGTTCGCCGGGCCCCCCAATACAGGCGTTGCGCGAGCTCTTGAGTGGGCGGTGCGAGTATTGAGGGGCGCTTGGCTCTTCCCGAGTACGGCGCGCAAGTCTGGCGCGGCTTATAATTCGCCGCAATCGTCGCTGTCGACCGGATTTTCCCATGACCCAAGTCTTCTCGAAGTTGTCCGCGGCACTGCTGCTGTTCTCGTGCTTCTTGCTGGCTGGCGCCGACGCTGCCGCTCTGGCAGCCGAAGAGAAACACGGCAGGGAGGCGACCCTGCACTACCACTTCCGGCCGATCGTCACCTTGCGGACGAGTCTCGTCGGTGCGAGCGCGGAGGATCGCGTGCGCCGCAGCCTGCTCCGCATCGAAAGTCTGACACCGAGCCAGATGGCGCAGCCGATCGAGCGGACGCCGTTTACCGTCGACGGTAAACGGGGGATCAGCCTGCACATCGGGCAGACAGTGCTCTTCAACGTCCTCGAAGGTGACCTCGACCCCGAGGAGAGGATTTCGCTTGAGGAAGCGGCGCAGCGGGCTGCTCAGGAACTCGCCGTTGCGCTGGAGGCGGCTGCTGCGCAGGGGCGTCCGCGAGTTCTCCTGACGGGAATAGGTCTGGCATGCCTTGCCACGGCAGTCGCCATGACCCTCTTCTGGCTGATTGGTCGTGCGAGGACCGTGCTGGTCGTTCGCCTGGAGCACTTCATCGATGCCCACAGCACTTCAAACAGGGTGCGCTGGGCGCGCCACGGCTGGCTGCTGGTGCAGCGGGTCACGCAACTGGTCATGGGTTTTCTCTGGCTGACCGTCGCTTATCTCTGGTTGACCTTCGTGCTGGCGCGATTTCCGCTTACGGAGCCGCTTGGCGACCGCCTCACCGAGTTCCTTTTCGGTCTGTTGGACACGCTCGGCACCGGCCTCGTGCATGCCATGCCGGCGTTGACGACGGCACTGATCATCCTGTTCCTCACCAAGGCCTTCAACGAAGCCCTCGGCAATTTCTTCAGGGCAGCCAAGGAAGGCCGAGTACAGGTTCCCGGCCTGCACCCTGAAACGGTGACGGCCACCCATCGGATCGTCTCGATTCTCGTCTGGGGACTCGGTATCGCCATCGCCTACCCGTTCATCCCGATGTCCGACAGCGACGCCTTCAAGGGCCTGTCGGTGATGTTCGGCTTCATGCTCACGCTCGGTTCCGCGGGGATCGTCAACCAGTTGATGAGCGGGCTGGTGCTGGTCTATTCGCGCGCGCTTTCGGTGGGCGACTTCGTCGATCTTGGCGAGACGGTCGGCGTGGTGAGCGAGGTCGGCGCGTTGTCGACCAAGATCATCAACATGCGCAACGAAGAAGTGACGATTCCGAATGCGGTTCTCGTCAGCAGCCCGATCAAGAACTACTCGCGCCTGGCCGGGGCGCGCGGCACGCTGGTGTCGACGAAAGTGACGATCGGCTACGACACTCCGTGGCGGCAGGTGCATGCGATGCTGATCGCCGCCGCCCAGCAGACTCCCGGCTTGCGAACGACTCCCAGCCCCTTCGTCTATCAGCGCAGCCTCGCCGACTGGTACGTCGAGTACGAGCTTTTCGCGCACATGGACAAACCGCTCGAGCGCGTGCCCGTGCTGTCGGCCCTGCATGCCAACATCCAGGACCAGTTCAATACCTATGGCGTACAGATCATGTCGCCGCACTTCGTTGTCCAGCCGTCCGGCAACGTCGTCGTGCCGCCCGAAAACTGGCGTCCGGCGCCGGCAGCCCCGGACACTCCGCACAGCGAGAGCTGAGACCCACGCCGCACCGCGGACCCTTTCCCGGGCTCCGCGGACTCCTGCCGCTGCGCGCCTTCCCAGGATTTTCCGATGCTCAGCTTCGCCGTTACCGTCTTCCTGTCAGCCTTTCTGCTGTTCCAGATCCAGCCGATCGTCGCCAAGATGATCCTGCCGTGGTTCGGTGGCTCCTCGTCGGTGTGGAGCATCTGCCTGGTTTTCTTTCAGGCCGAACTCCTGCTCGGTTATCTTTATGTACATCTGCTGCACGAGTCACTTTCGCCGCGGCGTCAGAACCTTGTGCATGGCGCACTGCTGCTGCTGAGTCTGGCGACGCTGCCGGTGATCGCCAGTCCGGCGGCGCAGGGGTCCGGGTTCGAGAATCCCACCTGGAACGTCCTGATCGTGCTCGCCGCCACAGTCGGCATGCCGTATCTGTTGCTGTCGACCACCGGGCCGCTGATGCAGGCCTGGTATGCGCGGTCGTTCAACAGCTTGATGCCCTACCGCTTGTACGCTCTCTCGAACCTGGCATCCATGGTCGCGCTGCTGAGCTATCCGGTGCTCGTCGAACCGTATTTTCCCGTTCGCTATCAGGGCTTGATCTGGTCGGTCGGCTATGCTTTGTTCGTTGTCGCCTGTCTGGGCAGTGCCTGGCAGTCATGGCAGGGTGTGGCGAGCGAGCGCGAAAGGACGGCGAGCCCCCCTGAGTCGACGCCTCGTCCTCCCTGGCGAGAGTGTCTGCTCTGGGTGGGTCTGGCGATGACCGCATCGATCCTGCTGCTGGCCATCACCCGGCATCTGACGCAGGACGTCGCGCCAGTGCCATTCCTGTGGGTGCTGCCGCTCAGCATCTACCTCCTGAGCTTCATTCTCTGTTTCGACGCGCCGCGCTACTACTATCGGCCGGGATTCCTGTGTGCGCTGCCGGTCGCCTTCGTGGCTCTCGACCAAGTGGTCGACAACCGCGGCATGTCGGTGCCGGCTCTGGTCGCGCTGCTGTCGGTCTCCTTGTTCGTCTTCTGCATGGTCTGCCACGGTGAACTGGTCAGGCGCCGGCCGCCGGTCCGTCACTTGACGCTGTTCTATCTGATGCTTTCGATCGGCGGTGCTCTCGGCGGCTCCTTCGTCGGGCTTCTCGCTCCAGCGCTGTTCAACGCCTATTTCGAGTTGCCGATTGGCCTGTTTCTCTGCGGCGCACTGGTGATCATCGTTCTCTGGCGTGAGCTCAAGCCGATGTGGCGCTGGTTGGCGCTTCTCGCCCTGCTCGCCTACGGCATCCGTCTGGGCGGGATCTCGGTCGATTACGTCGCCGATTACCGACGCGTTCTGCGCAACTTCTACGGCCAGCTGCGTGTCTCCGACGTCACTTACGAAGGACTGGGCGTCAGGCGGGCGATCTACCACGGCCGGATCAACCATGGCGAACAGTTCCTGGCGGTCGAGCACCGCCGACGGCCGACGGCCTACTATTGCGAGCTGTCGGGAATCGGTCAGGCAATTCGCAGCCTTGCCGGCGAGCAGCCTCGGAAGATCGGCATTCTTGGCCTGGGCGCCGGCACGCTGGCCACCTATGGTCGACGCGGTGATGAAATGCGTATCTACGAGATCAACGAGCAGGTCCTCGACCTGGCGCGCGAGGACTTCACCTACCTCGCCGACAGCGCGGCGCGGATCGTCCCGGTGCTCGGTGATGGTCGTCTGATGCTCGAGCGCGAGCCCGCACAGAACTACGATCTGTTGGCCATCGACGCCTTTTCCGGCGATTCGATCCCGACCCATCTGCTCACCCTCGAAGCCATGCAGGCCTACCTGCGGCAACTGAAGGACGACGGTGTGCTGGCGATACATGTTACCAATCGGTACCTCGATCTGCGACCTGTGGTCGCCGGTGCCGCCGCACAACTGGGCAGGACTGCCCTGATTGTCGATCTGGACCCGGATGACGGCGATCGCTTCTGCCGCCACTCGGTGTGGGTTCTGCTTGCCCAGCCCGAGCGAGCGGCGCAACTGGCGAAGGCGATGACGAAGGTCGAGCCGCTCCTTCCGCGGCCCGGCTTCAAGGTGTGGACCGATGATTTCTCCAATCTGTTGAACATTTTGAAGTAGGCCGTCCCGATGATCCGCTTTGCCACTACCGTTTTCCTGTCGGCCTTTCTGCTCTTCCAGATTCAGCCGATCATCGCCAAGATGATCCTGCCGTGGTTCGGCGGCGCCTCGTCGGTCTGGAGCGTCTGCCTGGTCTTCTTCCAGGCCGAGTTGCTGCTCGGCTATCTATACGTTCACCTGTTGCACGAGTCCTTGTCGCCGCGGCGCCAGAACCTGCTGCATGCCGCCCTGTTGGTGCTGAGTCTGGCCACCCTGCCGGTAGTTGCCAACCCGACTTGGGCGGCGACTCTGGAAAGCCCGACCTGGGGCGTTCTCGTCGTCCTTGCCGCGGCCGTCGGTATGCCCTATCTGCTGCTCTCGACCACCGGGCCGCTGATGCAGGCGTGGTACGCACGCTCGTTCGCGACGGTCATGCCGTACCGGCTGTATGCCCTGTCGAACCTCGCGTCCATGCTCGCCCTGCTGAGCTACCCGGTACTCGTCGAGCCGTATTTTCCGGTGCGCGATCAGGCGCTGGGTTGGTCGGCCGCCTACGTCGTGTTCGTGCTCGTGTGCCTCGCCAGCACCTGGTTGTCGTGGCAGCGGGCAGCCAGAGAGGAGATCCGGCCGACAACCACCAGCGACGAGCCGGCGCCACCTCCGGCGTGGGGTGAGTGTCTGCTCTGGGTTGGCCTGGCGATGACCGCTTCGATCCTCTTGCTGGCCATGACCCGCCAGTTGACGCAGGATATCGCCCCCGTGCCTTTCCTGTGGGTGCTGCCGCTCAGCATCTATCTGCTGAGTTTCATCCTCTGTTTCGACGCCCCACGCTATTACTACCGGCCAGGGTTCCTGCTGGCCCTGCCGCTTGCCTTCCTGGCCGTCGATAGGGTACTCACGGGCAGCAGCCTGCCGGTGCCGATTCTGGTCGCTCTGCTGGCGCTGTCGCTGTTCGTCTTCTGCATGGTCTGCCACGGCGAACTGGTCCGCAGGAGACCGGCCGTACGCCGTCTGACCTTGTTCTACCTGATGCTCTCGATAGGCGGAGCCTTGGGTGGAACCTTCGTCGGCCTGCTCGCCCCGGCGATCTTCAACGCCTATTTCGAACTCCCGATCGGCCTGTTTCTGTGCGCGGCGCTGGTGATCGTCGTTCTCTGGCGCGACCTGCAGTCGCGGTGGCGGTGGCTGCTTCTGGCGGCGCTGCTGGTCTACGGCTATCGTCTCGGCGATATCTCGGTCGATTACGTCAAGGAGTACCGACGCGTCTTGCGCAACTTCTACGGCCAGTTGCGCGTCATCGACGTCAGCGACGGCGACTTGGGCGTCAAGCGCAAGATGGTGCACGGCGTCATCTATCACGGTGAACAGTTCCTTTCGCCGGCGTTGCGCCGGCGACCGACCGCGTATTTCTGTGAGCTGTCGGGCATCGGCCAGACATTTCTTGGCCTGGCCGGCGATCAGCCCCTGAAGATCGGCGTCCTCGGCCTGGGAGTCGGAACGCTTGCCAGCTATGGCCGCAGTGGGGACGAAATGCGCATCTACGAGATCAACGAGCAGGTGCTCGATCTGGCGCGCAGCGAGTTCACCTACCTCGCCGACAGTGCCGCGCGGATCGTTTCGGTACTCGGCGATGCCCGTCTGATGCTCGAGCGCGAGCCAACCCAGAACTTCGACCTGCTGGTGATGGATGCCTTTTCCGGGGATTCCGTCCCCACCCACCTGTTGACCATCGAAGCGATGGAGGGCTATTTCCGCCACCTGAAACGCGACGGTGTGCTTGCTGTCAACATCAGCAACCGCTATCTCGATCTTCGACCGGTGGTCGCCGCGGCGGCCCATCGGCTCGGTCGGACCGCGCTGATCATCGAAGCCAGACCGGATCCGGGCGACCGCTTCTGCCTGTACTCGGTCTGGGTGCTGGTCGTGACACCCGAGGGCCTGGCGAGGCTGCCGGAGGAGATGAGAAGTGCCGAGAGGCTCGTACCCCGCCCCGGGTTCAGCGAGTGGACTGACGGCTTCTCGAATCTTCTCGGCATCCTGAAGTGAAGGGTGCGGCGACCGATCGGCAGCGGTAGACCTTCGATTGACGGTGCTTGATGGCGCGACATATACTGAAATCGGCGCTGTTGAGTTTCCTGTGCTTTCTCTTCTGGAGGAACGTCCATGCTGCCGCTGATTCCACTGGCTCTCTCCATCGTTCCCGAACTCATCAAGATGATTGCCGGCGACAAGGCCGGCGCGGTCGCCACTACGGTGGCGAACGTCGTGCAGGAAGTCACCGGAACTCCCGATGCGGCCGAGGCGCAGCGCAAGCTGGCCGCCGACCCGGCGCTGGCGGCGCAGTTGCGCGTGCGTCTTGCCGAAATCGCGCTGGAGACGCAGAAAGCGATGGACCTGGCGGCCGAGCAGCAGCGGCAGGCCGAGCTCGCGGCGATCCAGAAGGCGCTGGAGAATACGCAGGGCGCGCGCAGTACGATGGTGGACCTCGTCAAGTCCGGCAGCGCCATCGCCTGGGGCGCGCCGCTGGTCTCGGCAATCGTCACCGCTGGCTTCTTCATCTTCCTGATCGTCTTGATCCATACGGACCTCAGGGACAATCCGACGGTCGCCAACGTCATCAACATCACCGTTGGTGCGCTGGCCGCGGCCTTTGCCACGGTCGTGAATTTCTGGCTTGGGTCTTCGCAGGGGTCGCGCGACAAGGATGCGACCAATCGCTCACTCCAGGAAGCTGCGCTCAACCTGACGGCGTCGACGGCGGATCGGACCGAGCGTGCCGTGCAGGCGATTGCCGCGGCGGGGACGGCAAAGCAGGCCGCGCCGGCGGCGCCGACCGGCGACGCGAAGTTCGACAAGTGCTTGGCAGTGGTTCTCGATAGCGAAGGGGGCTTCAGTGACCACCCGCGCGATCGCGGCGGCGCCACCAATCTGGGCATCACGCTGCGTACCCTCGCCGACTGGCAGGGGCTGAAACTCGACGAACTCACCGCTGCCGACAGGGACAAGTTGCTTGCCGATCTCAAGGCGCTCACCCGTCGGGAGGCGGCCGAAATCTACCGCGCCAACTACTGGCTGCCGATGCGCTGTGGGGATTTGCCCGCAGGGATCGACCTGATGGTTTTCGACTTCGGCGTCAATGCCGGCTCGCGCCGGTCGGTGAAGCTGTTGCAGCGGGCAGCCGGGGTGACCGACGATGGCTCGGTCGGACCCAAGACGCTGGCGGCGGTGATGGCCGCCGATCCGCTGGCGATGATTGCCGAGATGGCGGACGAAAGGCTCGCCTACTATCGGTCGCTCGATAACTTCGATGCCTTCGGCGTCGGTTGGACCAATCGGACGCAGCAGGTCAGTGCTCTGGCGAGGGCGATGTCGGGCTGAGCGGCGCTTGCGTTACTGTTACTTCTTGTCCATTTCGCGCGCTGCCCGAATCATGTCCGCGTCAAGGACGGCAGTGTCGGTTCCATAGCAGCGGGTCATCTCGATTTCCTCGAACAGCGGCGCCTCGGCGCTGCGCTCGGCATGCGCAGACGTGCTCGCGCCGTAACGCTGCCCTTTCCAGCGGGCGATCATGATCTCCTGCTCCGTCAGCCCGGTCTTCATGCCAGCCGGGATGTCTGCACCAAGCTCGATGAGAACCTTGACGACTTCGTTGCGGCTGCCGCGAACAGCCATGGACAATGGGGACGTCGCTTGCGAGTTGTCCGGCAGGTTGACCTTGGCGCCGCGACTTACCAATTCGCGGACGATGTCGGCGTAGCCCATGAAGCAGGCGACGCCAAGCGGCAGGCCAGGGTCGCCGCGACCGTCGTCGATCTCGACTGAAGTGCCGGCATCAAGTACCGCCCGGACATCTTGAAGGCGGCCTGTTCGTATGGCTCTGAGCAGGTCAATGGCAGCGTTCACAATCGTTCTCCGATAAAGGCAACTTCAAGGCCGCAAGCGCTACAGCGTGTCGGTCCCGCCGGCAACCGCCGGCCGGCAGCGGAATCAGGTCAGAGGCTGGTCGCTGACGATAACGCCGTCGCCGTCAGCATAGATCCACTCCCCCGGTCTGAACGTCACGCCGCCGAAGCTTACGGCCAGATCGCGCTCGCCGACCCCCTTCTTGACACTCTTCAGGGGGTGCGTGGCGAGCGCACGGACGCCGATGTCGATCTGGCCGATGTCCCCGGAGTCGCGGATACAGCCGTACACGACGATTCCCTCCCACTGGTTCCTGTGGGCCAGAATGGCCAACTGGTCGCCGACCAGCGCGCAGCGCAGCGAGCCGCCGCCATCGATCAGCAGCACTTTGCCGTCGCCACTCCCGGCGAGCAGTTCGCGCACCAGTGAGTTGTCTTCGAACAGCTTCAGTGTGACGATCTGTCCGCTGAATTCGGGTCGCCCGCCGTAGCTCTGGAACATGGGCGCGACGACGCGCAGGCTGCCATCGCGAACCTTGTCTTCGTTGTTGTCGAGGAGGTCGGGAGTCTTGAAACTCATGGTGCTTGTCTCGTGTATTCAACGTCTTGGGGTAAAGGAAACGCCCCTGTATTCCTCCGCAGGGCGGCTGATGGTCGCTGCCTCAGGCGACGATTTCGGGTTCTTCCTCGAAGACCAGCCTGACGGTCTTGTCGTCGTTGAGGTCGACGGTGACGTGGCCACCGTTGGCCAGCCGACCAAACAGCAATTCGTCGGCCAGTGACGAGCGAATCGTGTCCTGAATCAGTCGAGCCATAGGTCGAGCGCCGAGGAGCGGGTCAAAGCCGCGGGCCGCGAGATGCTCCTTCAGCGCCGTGGTAAACACAGCTTCCACCTTTTTCTCGTGGAGTTGCGCCTCGAGCTGCATGAGGAACTTGTCTACCACCCGCAGGATGACGTCGTGGTCAAGCGCCCTGAAGGAAATCGTTGCGTCGAGGCGGTTACGGAACTCGGGAGTGAAGATGCGCTTGATTTCTACCATTTCGTCGCCGGCCTGCCGCGATGGCGTGAAGCCCATCGTCGTCTTCTGGATGGCCTCCTGCCCGGCGTTGGTGGTCATGATGATGACCACGTTGCGAAAGTCCGCCTTGCGCCCGTTGTTGTCGGTCAGCGTGCCGTGATCCATGACCTGCAGCAGGATGTTGTAGATGTCGGGGTGCGCTTTTTCAATCTCGTCGAGCAACAGGACGCTGTACGGTTTCTTGGTGACTGCCTCGGTCAGCAGACCTCCCTGGTCGAAGCCCACGTAGCCCGGCGGCGCACCGATCAGGCGCGACACGGCGTGACGCTCCATGTATTCCGACATGTCGAAGCGGATCAGTTCGTTACCGAGGCAGTACGCCAGTTGCTTGGCAACTTCGGTCTTGCCGACGCCGGTAGGGCCTGAAAACAGGAAGCTGCCGATCGGTTTGGTGGGATTGCCGAGCCCGGAGCGAGCCATCTTGATCGCCCTGGCGAGCGCGTCGATGGCGACATCCTGGCCAAAGACCACTGCCTTCAGGTCGCGATCGAGATTGCGCAGGTTGGTGCGGTCGTCGGTCGAGACGTGGGTCGAGGGAATGCGCGCGATCTTGGCAACGATTTCCTCGATGTCGATCTTGCCGATCAGTTTCTTCTGCCGCGACTTGGGGAGGATCCGTTGCGCAGCACCTGCCTCGTCGATGACATCGATCGCCTTGTCCGGCAGATGGCGGTCAGTGATGAAGCGCACCGACAGTTCGACTGCCGTGGTCAGCGCCGCGGCCGAGTACTTGATGCCGTGATGGGATTCGAAGCGCGACTTGAGACCCTTGAGGATTTCGATCGCTTCGGCGCTCGACGGCTCGTTCACGTCGATCTTCTGGAAGCGCCGCGACAAGGCGTGGTCCTTCTCGAAGATGCCGCGATACTCGTTGTAGGTGGTCGCACCGATGCACTTCAACTGGCCAGTGGAAAGCGCCGGTTTGAGCAGGTTCGACGCATCGAGCGTGCCGCCGGATGCCGATCCGGCACCAATCAGCGTATGAATCTCGTCGATGAACAGGATTGCCTGCGGGTTTTCGCTCAGTTGCTTGAGTACGCCCTTCAGGCGCTGTTCGAAGTCGCCGCGATACTTGGTACCGGCCAGCAGCGAGCCCATGTCGAGACAGTAGACATTGGCCTTGGCCAGAATCTCGGGGATGTCGCACTCGACGATCCGCCGCGCCAGCCCTTCGGCAATCGCCGTCTTGCCAACGCCGGCTTCGCCAACCAGGAGCGGATTGTTCTTGCGTCGCCGGCAGAGTGTCTGGATGACACGTTCCAGCTCCCGGTCACGACCGATCAGCGGGTCGATCTTGCCCTGCAAGGCAAGCGCGTTGAGGTTGATCGTGTAGCTTTCGAGTGGGCCGGCAGCGCTCTGCTGGTCACTTTCGGGCTCGCCCTCCTGCTCGCTGCGAGGCGCGCTCTGCGGCACCTTGCTGATCCCGTGCGAAATGAAATTGACCACATCGAGGCGCGTGACGCCCTGCTTCTGCAGGTAGTAAACGGCGTGCGAATCCTTCTCGCCGAATATGGCGACCAGGACGTTGGCACCGTTGACCTCCTTCCGTCCGGACGACTGCACGTGCAGGATGGCACGCTGGATCACCCGCTGGAAGCCCAGCGTTGGCTGGGTGTCGATTTCGTCCTCGCCGGAGACGGTTGGCGTGTGTTCGCCGATGAAGCGCACCAGATCCTTGCGCAGTTGTTCGAGGTTCGCGCCGCACGCGCGCAACGCTTCAGCGGCCGATGGGTTGTCGAGCAAGGCGAGCAGGAGATGTTCGACGGTGATGAACTCATGGCGTTTCTGCCGCGCCTCGACAAATGCCATGTGCAAGCTGACTTCCAGTTCCTGCGCAATCATTCAGTTTTCCTCCATTACGCACGCCAGCGGGTGCTGGTTGCTCCGTGCGAAGGTTGTCACCTGTTCAACTTTCGTCGCCGCCACGTCGCGCGGGAAAACTCCGCAGACGCCACGACCTTCGGTATGGACTTTGAGCATGATTCGCGTCGCGTGTTCTCGATCCATCCCAAAAAACCTCTGCAGAACCACGATAACGAAGTCCATCGGTGTGAAATCGTCGTTCAGCAACAGGACCTTGTACAGCGGAGGCGGTTTGAGTTGCGTAGGTCTTGCTTCGAGTAGGGAGCTATCCTGATGCTTTGTCGCCATGGGTCAATTCTAACCAGTCTTTCCGGATGCGCAATACCGACCTTGACCGATTTTGGACTGGGCGGCAGCGCGGCGAACGCTCGCTGCTCGAAAACACTTGACTCGTCTACCTGACTTAGCGTAAAAAGGCCGAATGTTTTTGGTCAGGCCACCGCGCGGAGCTTTTGTCTGTCTGTAGTTTCGGGTGTCGGGCGTTGATCTGGAAGCATGCAAGTCGGGCGTCGCCCGGATTCAGTCTTTTTTCAAGGAAGTGGCAATATGGCAACTGGTACTGTAAAGTGGTTCAATGACGCCAAGGGTTTCGGCTTCATTACTCCCGATGACGGCAGCGAAGATCTCTTCGCGCATTTCTCCGCGATCACCATGGGCGGATTCAAGACCCTCAAAGAGGGCGAGAAGGTTTCCTTCGACGTGACGCAGGGCCCCAAGGGCAAGCAAGCATCGAACATCTCGCGCGCTTGATTTTTTTCGGGTGTGCAACAGGGACCCGCCTCCGGCGGGTTTTTTTTGCCCGCCTTTCGGGCGGCGACCGAGATTCCGGGATTTCAGGCCATGTGCGAGCGCCCGGATCCCCGTATCGCAAGCTTGTGGCAAGCAGCCTCAGAGGCGGTAATAGTGGCCATCGGCGCTATCCTTGCGCATCGTGACGCAGCTTCCGATAGCGGCCGCCGTGGAAGATCAGCGGTTCGTCGGCATCCCCGCGGGAAAAACGGTGTACGCGGCCGACCAGGATGAGGTGGTCGCCACCGGGGTACTGCGCCTCGTTGGAGCACTCGAACCACGCCGAACAGCCTTCGATCAGTGGGACTCCGCCAAGCCCCTTGCTGACCTTCACACCGTTGAAGCGATCATTCTCGCGTGCCGCGAAGCACTCCGAGATCCACTGCTGATCGGCCGCCAGGACGTTGATTGCGTAGTGCCCGGCCTGTGCGAAGGCCGCAAGGCTCGGTGATGCGCATGACAGGCTCCAGAGGATCAGGGGCGGATCCAGCGAGACCGAGTTGAACGAACTGATCGTCACGCCGATTGGGCTGGCGTCGGGCGCCAGTGCCGTAACCACGGTAACTCCGGTAGGAAAGCTGCCCAAGGCGTCCCGGAAATCGCGGCAGACCAGATCCCTTGCCGTCAGCGTGAGGTCGTCAGCATAGGCCGTGGATGGCAACTCGGCGATCGCCGCCGCAGTGTCCGGACATTCCAGGAAGGCAACAGGGAGGCGCATCAGTCGATCCGAAGGCGTTGTTGAAGTAAGTGAAAACTCGCAGTCGACATGAACAAGCGGCCAGCGTTGGCGTCACGGACCCGATCCTTGCACCCGTGGACAACAATCCAAGCTTCGATGTTCGTGCGTGCCTGCTTAGCGCAGGCCTCGATTTCCATGGGCCCATACCCGACCGACCGCGGCTCCGATTATCGCCGCACAGCGTTTTTGTGTCGAGGCGATTCGAGTAGACTGTCATGGTGATCCTCTTGCCCGGGTGGCTGTTGCCATGGCTCTCGCTGACCGACAGCATCAGACCGTGACGCCTGCGCAGCCGGGTGTACTGCGCTACGGCTGGCGAGTCGTGTCGGGGTGCTGCCGCTGAACGGGCGCAGCTCAGGCAGATCGGACGGGGGACGCTGCCTGTGACGGCTGCTGCCGGCTTCCCAGATTGCCCGAGCTTTGCCGGTCGGGTCATCGCCTGGCAGGAAGCCAATGGTCGCCACGATCTGCCCTGGCAGCAGACGCGCGATGCGTATCGTATCTGGTTGTCCGAGATCATGCTGCAGCAGACGCAGGTGCAGACCGTGCTTCCCTACTATGCCCGCTTTCTTCTCCGCTTCCCGACGCTGGAAGCCCTTGCCGCGGCGCCGCTCGATAGTGTCCTCGAACTGTGGTCCGGGCTCGGTTACTACGCGCGGGCGCGCAACCTGCATCGCTGTGCGCAAACCGTTGTGGCCGAACGGGCGGGCACGTTTTCGGCCGATCCGATCGAAAACGCCGGGTTGCCAGGGATAGGACGCTCGACCGCGGCTGCGATCAGCGTCTTTGCCTTCGCTCGCCGGGCCGCCATCCTCGATGGCAACGTCAAGCGTGTCCTGGCGCGCTGTTTCGCTGTCGAGGACGCGGGTTCGACGGCGGCAGGCGAGCGCGCGCTATGGGCACTGGCCGAGTCGCTACTGCCGGACAGCCGTATCGAGAGCTACACGCAGGGGATGATGGATCTCGGCGCGACGGTCTGCAAGCGTCGCAAGCCGGCCTGCGACGCTTGTCCCTTGCGGGAGATCTGCGCCGCCTGGCGTGATGGCCGGCAGGCCGAACTGCCGAGGCGTCTGCCGGCAAGGACGCTCCCGGAACGGGCGAGCAGCGTCTTGTTGCTCACCGACGGCCGGTGTGTGCTGCTCGAACGGCGTCCGCCGGTCGGTATCTGGGGTGGTCTGCTGACCTTGCCCGAGGGGGGCGCTGACGCGGCTGAGGTCTTTGCGCTACGGCACGGCTGCCGTTTGCGGAGCATGCGAACGCTGGCGCCGGTCAGCCACAGCTTCAGCCATTTTCGACTCACCCTCACCGTGCTGTGTTGCGAGGTCGACGAGCGCAGGCCGGTTGCGGCGCAAGCCTTTCGGGAATGGCTACCCCTCGCGGACGTCGCCCGCGCCGCCCTGCCGGCGCCGATCAGGAAGTTGCTGCTGGCGCTGCCGCGCGGGGCGTGACGCCGCCGCCGCTCGGCGGGTGCCCCCATGGTCACGCCACGAAGCCCTGCAGGAAGTCTTCAAACGCGTCAACAGCCAGCGGGCGACTGAACAGGAAGCCCTGATACCCGTCACAGCCATGGCTGTCGAGGAACTGGCGCTGTGCTTCGGTCTCGACGCCTTCCGCAACCACCTTTAGTCCGAGACTGCGCCCCATGGTGACGATGGTTTGCGCGATGACCGCGTCACTCCGGTTCTCGGGGAGTCGGCAGACAAAAGCACGGTCGATCTTGAGTTGGTCGAGGGGTAGGCGGGTCAGGTAGGACAGCGACGAGTAGCCGGTGCCGAAGTCGTCCATCGAGAAGGTGACACCGAGCAGCTTGATGGCGTTCATCTTGTCGATCGTGTCGGCGACATTGTCCAGCACCAAGCTCTCGGTCAGTTCCAGCTTCAAGCGCGCCGGGTTGGCGCCGCTGTTGTCGATTGCTTGTCGAAGTAGTTCGACGAAGTCCGGCTGCCGAAACTGGCGTGCACTGACGTTCACGGCGACCTGCAGTTTGCGGGTCCGTGCGTCGACCGACCAGGCCTTGATCTGCGCGCATGCGGTCTCCAGCACCCATTGTCCAATCGGCACGATCAGGCCGGTATCCTCGGCCAGCGGGACGAACCTGGCGGGCGGAACGAGGCCATGGTGGGGGTGCTGCCAGCGCAGCAGGGCCTCGACGGCGAAAACGCGGCGCTGCGCGTCCACCTGCGGCTGGTAATGCAGGACGAACTGCTTCTGCTGCAGGGCCAGATGCAGGTCCTCTTCGAGCTGGCGCCGGTCACTGGCCGCCTCGTTCATGCTCGCGGTGAAGAACTGAACGTTGTTGCGTCCGGCCGACTTCGCGTGATACATCGCGGCGTCGGCATTCTGCATAAGGACTTCCACGCTCTCGCCGTCGGCGGGGAAGACGGCGATGCCGATGCTCGAGGTCGAGTGCAGAGCATGTCCTTCGATCTGGTAGGCCCGCGACAGCGCCTTGAGAATCTTGCCTGCCACGCGCTCGGCCGCCAACGCGTCGGCCCCGGTGAGCACGACGACGAATTCGTCACCGCCGAGACGGGCGACGACGTCGCTGTCGCGCACGCTGCTGCGCAGCCGCGCCGCAACCTCCAGCAAGAGTGCGTCGCCGACGTGGTGACCGAGGGTGTCGTTGATGTTCTTGAACCGATCGAGATCGAGGAACATCACGGCCACCGAACGACCGTGGCCCTCGCGTCGCGCCGAGGCCAACGCCTGATCGAGGCGTCCCTGCAGGTTCGAGCGGTTGGGGAGATCCGTCAGCGTGTCGAAATGCGCCAGGTGGCTGATCTTCTCCTCGGCCGCCTTGCGCTCGGAGATGTCGACGAAACTGCCGATGTAGTATTCAGTGTTCCCCTCGGCACCGCGAATCGTCGAGATCGATAGCCATTTCGGATAATAGCTGCCGTCCTTGCGGCGATCCCAGACTTCGCCCTGCCAATGGCCGGTGCTGTTTATCGCCTGCCACATGGTCCGGTATTCTTCCGCGCTCGTCCGGCCCGACGAGAGCAGACGAGGATCGCTCCCGCGCACCTCGTCGGCGGCATAGCCAGTGAGGCGGCAGAAGGCATCGTTGACCTCAAGGATGCGGTTGTCGCGGTCGCTGACCATGATGGCCTCGGCGCTGTGCTCGAAGGCTGCCGCCAACAGACGCAAACGGGTCTCGGTGACCCGGCGCTCGCTGATGTCGCGCCAGAGGGTGTGCAGGATGACCTCGCCGCGCAGGGTGATCGGCGTCAGCGTCACTTCAACGGGGACAGGGGAGCCGTCGGCGCGCTGGTGCGTCCACTCGAAGCGGTGATAGCCGATGCGCAGTGCGGCGGCGATCAATGCGGCCGCCTTTTCTCCGGAGGCCTGACCGTCGGGTTGCCTGGCTGGCGAGATGTCGGCCGCGTCGCGCCCGAGCAACTGTGCCTTGGATCCGTAGCCCAGCAGTTCGAGAGTGGCTCTGTTGCAGTCGATGAAACTGCCGTCCTTGAGCAGGAGCAGCGGATCCTTGGCATCCTCGAAGAGGCGGCGAAACGCTTCTTCACTTTCCTGGAGAAGCTTGTCGGCACGCAGGCGCTCGGTGACGTCCTCCTTGACGGCCAGATAATGTGTCACTTCTCCGTGGTCGCCAATAATCGGCGCGATCGACGCCTTTTCCCAGAACAACTCGCCGTTCTTGCGCCGGTTGTGGAAGAGCCCCGTCCACACCTTGCCTTCGAGCAGGGTTTGCCAGAGGCTTCGATAGGTGTCGGATGGCGCTTCGCCGGACTGCAGAATCCGCGGGTTCTGGCCGATGGCTTCGAGTCGCGAATAGCCGGTTACGCGTGTGAAGCTCGGGTTGACGTACTCGATCTCGGCATTGCGGTTGGTGATGACGATGGCCACCGGACTTTGTTCGACGGCTTGCAGCAGGTTGCGGGATTCCTCTTCGGCCTCGCGCCGCTCCGAGATATCGGCGAAAACCCAGATGCTGCCCGCATGTGGCTGGCTGGGGTCGATCGCCCGCCCGGTCAACGCTCCCCAGAACAGGCTGCCGTCCTTGCGGCGGAGCGTCAGTTCGCCACTGAAGTTCCGATTCTCGGCAACGACCGCGTAGGCGCGCGCGCCGATTTTTTCGAAGACCTCGATGGACGGGTAGAAGACTTGCGACGACTTGCCGATCAGTTCGCCCGGCGCATAGCCGAAGATCTCCTCAAGACGTCGGTTGCACGAAACGACGCAGCGTTGTCGGAGGTGTACGATGCCGACCAGAGCATTGCCGAGCAAGGTTTCCATTTCGGCAAGCAGTTGGCGGTTGCGCTCCTCCATCTCCTTTCGCTCACTGATGTCGGCAAGCACAGTGGCGATGACCGGCGGTTCGTCAGCCGTGTTGTGGACGACGAACAGCGTGTGGATGGCCGGGGTGGTCCGGCCGGAAAGCGAACGCAGCTCGATCTCGCCGGTCCATTGGCCGGCCGGGAGAAGCATCGGCAGCACCGCGTGCTGCAGTCGGTTGGCCTCCTCCCGGCTGTAGAACTGCTTGAATGAGTAGTCGCTGCAGGCGGCGCCCTGCGGCATGTCGATCATTCGCCGCAGCGCAGGATTCGCATACAGTAGGCTTCCATCGAGCTGCGCCATGCCGATACCCTGCCCGGCGTTCTCTGCCAGGCGCTGAAAGATCTCGAGTCGTTCGCTGTTGGCACGCAACTGTCTGTCACGTTCCACGAGGTCGGCCACGACCTTCGCTTCACGCTGCTCGCTGCGCCAGATCTGCAGCAGGAGTCCGGCCAACAGTGCGAGCAGCAGGCAGCCGCTGAAACCGACCACCAGCGCGCGCGTGCGCCAGCCGGCAAGGGCGTCGTCGTGGCTGATGCCGATGATGAAATAGAAGGGATAGTGCTCGATGCGTTGGAAGCTGTAGATGCGGTATACCCCGTCCGACTGCGCGGCGAACTGCAGCGTCGCCGTCCGCTCTCCGGAGTTCATCCGCTGGCGAGCGGGATGCTCGGGATTAAGGGGCTTGTTCACCGCGTCGGCCAGGTGTGGCCAGCGCACCACCAATCTATGGTCGTCGCTGCGGCGCAGAACGATCGAGCCCGTGCTGCCAAGATCGACGGCGCGAAAGAGCGCCTGGTACTGTTGGAGGTCAAGCACCGCCGTGACAGCGCCGAGAAAGTCCCCCTCGGCGGTGCGCAGGGCGCGTGCCACGATCAGGCTGGGCCGGTTCGTGGCACGCGAAACGAGCACCTCCGAGAAGACCAGTCCGGCGTGTGGGTCGTCGCGCAGAAGGCGAAAGTAGTCGCGGTCGACGACGTTGATGTGTGGCGTGTTGGCCCAGTCCGTGCTGTACAGCAGATCACCATGAGCGTCGAAAACCCGCAGACCGATCACTTCGCCGAAATTGAGCAGGTGGGAGTCGAGTTCGCTCGTCAATTCGCCCGATTGACGTTCCGATGCCTGGCGAGTCAGCCGGCCAACCGGGATGCCGCGTGCGAGTTCCTGGAGGACGGCATCGGTGCGTCGCAGCGTCGCGTCAAGGCGGGTTGCAAAGATGGTTGCATAGTTGCGAGTCGTCGTCTCGGCTTCGCGGATTTGTTCCTGATAGCTCAGCCAGACCTGCCACGTCAACAGCTGCAGCACCAGGAGCAGCAGAACGCCGAGGCCGATCAACAGCCTTCTGCGTTGCCTCAGGTTGCCGGTGAGTGACTTGGGTGGGATCATCGTACAAATACTGCAAGACTTCGTCGGCGAAGGCAAGGACGCCGCACGCTGGAGAACCGTCAGACCGCGGGCGACGACTCGCCGCTCAGGGCGGTTGCGTGCCGCTCGGGGACGTCTCCAGCCGGCCAATCGCCCAGCGTCCGCAGCCGACTCCGCAGGCCAGTGTCGCGAAGGCCGCCAGCCAGCCGGCCTGGCTGTTGCGGCCGAAGGCGTCGAGTGCCACACCGAAGGCCACGGGTCCGACGAAGGCACCGGCAAAGCCGATCAACGAGTACAGCGCGAGTGCCGTGCCGCGGATCCCCGCAGCCGTTTCGGTGAGCAGGCCAGCCGTCAGCGCGGCTGAATCGAGGTTCGTGCTCGCCGCGTAGATCAGGATCAAGGGCACCAGCAGGTGGCGCGACAGTTCACCCGCAAGGCCGACGGCGAGCGCCAGAGCGCACGACAGAGGCATGACACTCTTCAGCCAGCGACTACGCCCCCAGCGGTGCGCTCCTTCATTGCCGAGGATGCTGGCGGGCACCGCGAGAAAGGTCGCCAGCGCGGCGATCAATCCCGGTAGGCTCGTCCACGGGTGAGGCATGCTGGCGTTCAACCAGGTCAGGTAAGCGACCAGCCAGCCCCGGAAACCGAATAGTTCCCAGTTGTGGCCGAAGTAGCCACCGCAGAAGGCAAGGAGGCGGCGGTCGCGCAGGACCGTGGCCCAATGGCCGCCCGTCGCCCGCACGGTGGCCAGGACAGGGGCGGGCGCGACACCGCGCCAGACGAGCAACAGCGCCAGGGCTGCGCACGCCGCGGCGACGGCGAACAGCGATGGCCAGGGCAAGGCCGCCTGCACCACTTCGATCCAGAGATACGACAGGCCGGCGCCGACCCCGAAAGTGGCCGTGTAGAACGCCGTGCCACGCGATTGCGCGGCAACCGGCAGGCGATCGGTCAACGCCTTCAGTCCCGGCATGTAGGTTCCGGCGAGGCCGAGTCCAGCCAGCCACCACCAGCAGATCGCGGACCACAGGTCGTCTGCGAAGCCGCCGAAGCCGGCCATGGCGACACCGCTGAGGGCAGCGCAGGCGAGGTAGATGCGCCGCGCGTCGATACGATCGGTCAGGCTGACCAGCACCGGTACGGCGACGATGTAGCCGAGGAAGTAGATACCCGCGAGCCAGCCGGCTTCTGTCGCCGACAGCGACCACTGTTGCGACAGGCGAGGCAGCAGCGACGGCACCAGCGCAAAGCCGGCCATCGACACGGCTTCGGCACTACAGAAAGTGGCGATCAGCGTCAGCGACGAGCGCCCTCGGCTCATCACCGTGCATCGACGGGAGAGGCGGCTTCAGCGTCTCCCCAGCGCGGCATCAGCGAATGCCGGACCTGCAGTTGGTCAAGGATGCGTGCGACGACGAAATCCACGAGGTCCGCGACGTGTTGCGGATGGTGATAGAAGCCCGGGTTGGGTGGCAGGATGACGGCTCCCGCACGCACCAGACGCAACATGTTTTCGAGGTGAATCGCGGACAACGGTGTTTCGCGTGGCACCAGGATCAGTTGTCGGCCTTCCTTGAGGACCACGTCGGCAGCGCGCTCGATCAGCTTGCTCGCCAATCCTTGCGCAATGGCCGCCAGCGTGCCCATCGAGCACGGGCAGACGACCATCGCGTCAGGTGGGTTGGAACCGCTGGCAACTGGCGAGAACCATTCGTCACGGCCATAAACGTCGAGCCTGCCGGGCAAGGCGTGGTAGCGCTCGCGAAGGCTGGCGCGGGCCTCGCTGGCGCGCGCCGGCAACTCGAGTCCCATCTCCTGCCTGGCGACGATCTGTGCCACCTGTGAGTAGAGGAGTTGCACGCGGCAGCCGGCGGTGAGCAGGCATTCGAGCAGGCGAACGCCGTAGGGCATGCCGGAAGCACCGGTGAAGGCCAGGCAGACGGTTTCAGGCATTTTCGACCTCAGCGTTTTCGGTCTCGGTCGCGGTGGGCGGCAATTCGGCCAGCAGTCGCGCGGCAAGCAGGCCGTTGATGATACCGAAAACAAGCGCGGCCACCGCGAAAAAAGGCACCAGGAAGAACAGGCCATCATGCGGAATCAGCCATAGCCGCGCCAGAAGCAACTGTCCGCCGATGTGGGCGAAGGCAGCCAGGATGCTCCAGCTGACCGGCCCGAACCAGCGGCCCGGCAGTCGCCGCGCCAAGGCCAGGGCGAGCAGGCTGAACAGCGCGCCGGTGAGACTCATGAAGAAGCCGGGCGACAGAAAGTAGCCTAGTAGCAGGCTGCCGGCGAAGACGCGCAGGCCGCTCACCCATGCGGCTGCAACCCAGCCGTAACGCGCCAGGACAATCAAGGTCACGATGTTGGCCAGGCCCGGCTTGACGCCGGGCAAGGGAAGCGGAATGGCCGCGTCGATCAGTGACAGACCGATCGCCGCCGCGGCCAGTTGGGCGATGCGGTGGTCCTCGGGCGTCGTCGTCAGTTTGATCAGCCGGTGGGTATCGGGCATCGCGGGGTGTCGGTGGCAGGCGGGGGGAGCACGGACGTGTCTTGCGGCCTGCTCACGGATAGTGCCGGCGCGCGACAGTACAGCCGGTGGCCTCCGTGCGCCGGTCCGCCCAGCGCCGAGCTCGGTTCCCCGCCACGCCAGCTGTGTCTGCCGGCGGGGCTCATGGCTCCGAAATCGCTCTGCCGCGCGAAATGAAGGCCACCGAATAGCCGGCCTGGAATCGCGAATGGAGGGCCTCGATCGTCGGCGGGGAGACGGGCGCGGCAGCGTCCCACTTGATCGCATAGTTGGCACCGGAACCACCGGCGTTCTCGCGTAGTTCGACGAACAACTCGAAGGTTCCGAAGGGGGGTACGACCTTCGGCGTCGGAACCGAGTTACGAATCAGTGCGCCTTCGGTATTGTAATAGGGTGCGGCGACGATGCGGATCGGGTTGCTGGGGTCGGTGTTGCGGACACTGACCAGCACCGACATCAGGGTGCTGTCAGGGGTGCCCGAGGATCCGACGTTGCCGTGGCGAATGGCGGAGTAGATCGGCACATAGACCGTCTGGCCCTTGGTGGGAGCTTCGATGCCTTCGGCGAGAGCAGTCGGCAGCAGGCAAGCCAGGGTGAGGGCCGACGCCAGTCGGGCGCTGCAACCATAAACCTGGTGGCGGGATCGGGAGGAGTTGCGGGCAGGGTTCATGGAGAGCTCACTTTCTCGGGGTGGGTGGCACAGCAATTCTCGCTCAGGGGACAAACTGTGGGTAGCGGCGGCCGAAGGCCGGTCTGCCGGGCCGCCGGACGGCGACCCGAGGCTCAGACCGGCTGCTCTCAGACCAGCCTGACAGCCAGTTCGCCGACTCCCGCCACCCCCGCTGTCAGTACCTCGCCGCGTACCACCGCCGACACACCGGCCGGAGTACCGGTGAATATCAGGTCGCCGGCGGCGAGGGCAACATAGGTCGATAGATTGGCAATCACTTCGGCGACCTTCCAGGACATCTGTTCGAGATCGCCGCTCTGGCGCAAATCGCCGTTGACCTTGAGCCAGATCGCGCCGCGCGTCGGATGGCCAACCGCCGCGACTGGGTGAATGTCCCCAATCGGCGCGCTCTGATCGAAGCCCTTGGCCATGTCCCAGGGGTGCCCCTTGTCCTTGGCGCGCTGTTGCAGATCGCGTCGGGTCAGATCGAGGCCGACGGCGTAGCCATAGACCCAGTCGAGGGCTTGTGCCGGAAGGATATTGGCGCCGCCGCCGGCAAGCGCGACCACCAGCTCGACCTCGTGCTGGAGGTTGCCGGTGGCTGGCGGATAGCACACGTCACCGCCACCGGGGACCAGCGCATCGGCCGGCTTGCTGAAGAAGAAAGGCGGTTCGCGCGTGTCGGCGCCCATCTCCGCGGCGTGGTCGGCGTAATTACGGCCAACGCAGTAGACGCGGCGCACCGGGAACAGGTCGTCGGTGCCGAAGACCGGGACGCTGACGCGCGGGGGTGGTGGAAAGACATAGCTCATTGTGGCTCCTTGTGGTGGTTCAGATCGGGTTGTCGATGTCGACGAATTGACAGTCCAGGCCGAAACGCCCGGCCAGGTGTTCGGCGAGCGACTGGACGCCGTGGCGCTCGCTGGCGTGGTGACCGGCGGCGAGGTAGGCGACGCCGGACTCGCGCGCCAGATGCACCGTCTGCTCCGAGATCTCGCCGCTCAGGTAGAGGTCGACGCCCAGCCCGATGGCCTGCTCGAAAAGGCCCTGGGCGGCGCCCGAGCACCAGCCGACACGGCTCACCAGGCGTTCTCCGTCGCCGATGCGCAGGGGTACGCGCTGGAGTTCGTGGCTGACGCGTTGCGCAACCTCGGACAGCGTCATCGGCTTGGCAATCCGGCCCAGCCAGCCAAGGTCCTGCTCGCCGAAGCGAGCCTCGGCGAGCCAGCCAAAGCGCCGGGCGAGCTGCGCGTTGTTACCCAGTTCGGGGTGGCTATCGAGCGGCAGATGGTAAGCAATGAGGTTGATGTCGTGCCTGAGCAGCGTTTGCAGACGCGTCTTGCGAATGCCGGTGACGCGGCCATCCTCGCCGCGCCAGAACCAGCCATGATGGACGAGGACGGCGTCCGCGCCACGTTCGACCGCCGCGTCCAGCAGCGCCTGACTGGCCGATACGCCGGCGACCAGGCGCCTGACCTCAGAGCGTCCTTCCACTTGCAGGCCGTTTGGGCAATAATCCCGGAAGCGCCCTGCCTCCAGCAGATTGTCCAGGTAGCGTGTCAATTCGTCGCGTTTCATTCACTGGCTCCGGTTTTGTCCATGCGCAGGCTCTGGCTGATTTTTGCACAAACGGTAACGGTTGGTCTCGCCGTTCTCTTCGTGGTGAGCACGCTCAAGCCGGAGTGGCTGGGCAAGCGGCCGCTCGTCGGCGCCAGCGTCGTGGCTCTGCAGGAGTCGGCGATACCGACGCCGGCGTCCGCCGTGGCCACTTCGTTTCGCGAGGCAGCGAAAAAGGCGCTGCCTTCGGTAGTGCACATCTTCACCTCGCAGAAGATCAAGACGCGCCGTCATCCCCTGCTTGACGACCCGGTCTTTCGTCACTTTTTCGGTGACGGGGCGGAAGGCGACAACCCGCGAACCTCCGGGCTTGGTTCGGGTGTGATTGTCAGCCCGAGTGGCTATATTCTCACGAACTTTCACGTCGTCGAAGCTGCTGATCAGATCGAGATCGCTCTCAGCGACGGTCGCAATCTGAACGCCCGCCTAGTGGGCAGTGACCCCGAGTCGGACCTCGCGGTGCTGCAGATTACCGAGCAGAACGGCAAGGAACTGATCCTGCCGGCGATTACGCTGGGCAAGATGGAAAGCGTCGTTGTCGGCGACGTCGCGCTGGCCATCGGCAATCCTTTCGGTGTCGGCCAGACCGTGACGATGGGGATCATCTCCGCCCTCGGTCGCTCGCATCTGGGAATCAATGCCTTCGAGAACTTCATCCAGACGGATGCGGCGATCAACCCGGGGAACTCGGGCGGTGCACTGGTCGACAGCCAGGGTAACCTGATCGGCATCAACACGGCGATTTACTCGCGCTCGGGAGGCTCGCTGGGGATCGGTTTTGCGATCCCGATCTCGATCGCCAGGAACGTCATGGAGCAGATCATCCAAACGGGTAGCGTGACGCGCGGCTGGATCGGTGTCGAAGCACAGGAGATCTCGGTCGACCTGGCCGAATCCTTCGGCCTGCCGGATACCAATGGGGCACTGATCGCCGGTGTCCTGCGCGGTAGCCCGGCCGACGCGGGTGGAATCAAGCCGGGCGACATTCTGCTGGCTGTCGACGGCCGGCCGGTCAAGGATCCGCAGGGCATGCTCGACCTGATCGCCAGCCAGAAGCCTGGCGACACGGTGACGTTCAAGTTGCGCCGCCAGAACAATGTCCTCGACACCATGGTCAGGATCGGCAAGCGCGCGCCGCAGCGCCGCGAGCGCGAGCGCGAGTAGGCAGGGGCAGACCACGTATGTGCCAGCTGCTCGGCATGAACTGCAATGTGCCGACCGACATCTGCTTTTCCTTCGCTGGTTTTCAGGCGCGTGGAGGGGCGACTGACGTGCATGCCGACGGCTGGGGAATCGCCTTCTTCGAAGGTCGCGGCACGCGGGTCTTCCTCGACCCGCAGCCGTCGTGTGTTTCGCCGGTCGCCGAGTTGGTGCGCAGCTACCCGATCCATTCGAAGAACGTCGTTGCCCATATTCGCAAGGCCACCCAGGGCGCTGTCGCGCTCGAGAACACGCATCCGTTCATGCGCGAACTGTGGGGCCGCTACTGGATCTTTGCCCACAACGGCAATTTGCCCGACTTCTCGCCCGAACTCGACGGCAGTTTCACCCCCGTCGGTCAAACCGACAGCGAACGCGCGTTTTGCTGGTTGCTGCAAAACCTGCGGCAGAGCTTCGGCAGCCGGGCACCCAGTCAGCGCATGCTGTTCGAGACCCTGCATCGACTGACCCTCGATCTCGGCGCGCGCGGCGCCTGCAACTACCTCCTGTCGAATGGCGACTGTCTCTTCGCCCACTGCTCCACCCAACTCACCTACATCGTTCGCCAGGCGCCGTTTGCGGTGGCTCACCTGCGTGATCAGGATCTGAGCATCGACTTCAGCGCCGTGACGACTGTCGAGGATCGCGTCGCCGTGATCGCCACCGTACCGCTGACCGACAACGAGTGCTGGACGACAATGGACAGCGGCAGCCTTTGGCTGTTCGAAGAGGGGCGTCCGGTCAGGCATGAGGCGACCGTCGTCGGGTCGGCGTAGCGCCCTTACCCGGGTGGCGTCGTGGCGGCACGGCCGCGCTTGGCGGCCGGATCTGCAATCAGCTGTCCGGTTTCTGATCGCTTGGCTTCTGGTGGCCGAGATCCGCGATCGCCTTGTCCATTTCCTCGGCAGACATCGGCGTCCAGTCGGGCGCCGTGGTCGCGGTGTCCTCCGACGCGAGCGAGTCTCCTGGCGCGGCCGCGGGTGCCGCAGCGCGCGTACGCACGAAGCGCGCCAGGAACAGCCCAAGCTCGAAGAGCAGACACAGCGGAATCGCCATCATCAGTTGCGAAATCACGTCAGGGGGCGTGAAGATGGCGGCCACGACGAAGGCCCCGACAATGACGTAGGGTCGCCATTCCCTGAGCTTGGCGAGATTGACGATGCCGACCTGGACGAGGACGACCACCACTACCGGTACCTCGAAGGTCACGCCGAAGGCGATGAAGGTGGTCATCACGAAAGAGAGATATTTCTCGATATCGGTCATCCAGGCGACTCCCTCGGGGGCCACGTTGGCCATGAAGCCGAAGACCGTCGGAAAAACCAGGAAATAGGCGAAGGACATGCCGATGAAGAAGAGCAGAACACTCGCGGCGACCATCGGCAACGCCAGGCGCTTCTCATGCGTGTAGAGGCCGGGGGCGACGAAAGCCCACACCTGGTAAAGGACATAGGGAAGAGCGATCAGGAAGGCCACCATCAGCGCCACCTTCATCGGCACCAGAAAGACGCCGACGACATCCGTGGCGATCATCTGCCCGCCTTGCGGCAGCGTCGCCAGCAGAGGCTGCGCCAGCAGTGCGTAGAGTTCCTTTGCCCAGGGGAACAGGCAGACGAAGACCACCCCGATCGCGACGAGCGCCCGGATCAGCCGGTCACGCAACTCGACGAGGTGGGAAAGGAATGAGTCTTCCGGCTGGTTCATGGACCCGCTCAGGGCGTGCTCTTGGGCTGTTCCGCTGGGACCACCACCGGAGGGGCGGCCGCTGGTGCTTGCGCGTCGCCGGGCGAAGCCGGCTGCGCAGGCACCGCAGCCGGGGTCGGGGTCAGGCTCTCGGTGACAGACTGCGCCGTCTGGCGGACTTCCTGGACTCCGCTCGTCAGGCTTTGCTCGACGCTACGCGCCGAATCACGAATCTCCGATTGGAGTTTCTTCAGCTCGTCGAGCTGGATTTCGCGGTTGATGTCCGACTTGACGTCGCTGACGTAGCGCTGCAGGCGACCGAGCAGGAGTCCGGCGGTGCGCGCCACGCGGGGAAGTCGTTCCGGACCGATCACCACCAACGCCACGATGGCTATGACGATCATCTCGGAGAACCCGATATCAAACATTGGCGGCCGCTTGAATAAGTGACGGGGGGAAGGGCAGGCCGGGAGTTGGCTGCTGTCGGAAAACGCTATCGGAAACCAGCGGCTGATGTCGCCACTTCACGGGCGCCGCGCCTAGCTCCTGGTTTTCTCCCTGACCTCGCCTTCGATCGTTTGTCCGGCGTTGACCTGCGCGGGCGGCGCCGGCGGCGTGCCGCCCTCGGCCGGCTTGTCCTCGGCGGTCGCGTCCCGCATGCCATCCTTGAAGCCCTTCACCGCGCCACCGAGGTCGGAGCCGAGATTGCGCAGCTTCTTGGTGCCGAAAATCAGCAGGATGATGATCAGTACGATCAACCAGTGCCAGATACTCAAAGAACCCATGTCAGGCCTCCTCAAAGGTGAAACTCGGCGGTGTGCAGGTGGCGCGACTGCAAGGCGGGTAGCGCCCACGCAGCCCGTGGTCGGCGGTTCGTTCAGATCCGCTTGAGCATCGGCCCGACCGGGTCCGGGCCACCGACGATGTGTACATGCAGGTGCTGAACTTCCTGATGGCCGATCCGTCCGGTGTTGATGATCACCCGGAAGCCGTCCGGGCTGCCTTGCTCACGTGCCAGGCGGTCAGCAATCACGAGCATCTTGCCGAGAACCGGTGCGTCGGACTCGCTGACCGTTGCCAGCGACGTGATGTGGCGCTTGGGAATTACCAGCAGATGGACCGGACGCGCCGGATTGATGTCGTGGAACGCCAGGACGTCGTTGTCTTCGTATACCTTTCGCGCCGGGATCTCACCGCGGGCAATCTTGCAGAACAGACAGTCGTCCATGCTCAGGGTTTCCGCGATTTCTTTTCGTCGATGCCCGAGATCCCCTCGCGCCGCCGCATTTCCTGCAGAACGTCCTCGATCGACAGGCCATAGAAGGCGAGCAGGACCATCGTGTGATAAAGGACGTCGGCCGATTCCCAGACCACATGCAGGCGGTTGCCTTCCTTGCCGGCCATGATCAGTTCGGCGGTCTCCTCGCCGATCTTTTTCAGGATCGCGTCCGGGCCCTTGGCCAGCAGCTGTGCGGTGTAGGAAGTCTCCGGGTCCGCCTTGCGGCGTGCGAGCAGTGTTTCCGAGATCCGGTGCAGCATGTCCATGTTCATTTGCCGTAGATTTCCTTGGGTTCCTTGAGCACCGGGTCGGCCGCGACCCAGGAGTCCCCAGCCAGTTGATAAAAGAAACAACTCTCGCGGCCGGTGTGGCAGGCTATGCCGCCCACCTGGTCGATCGAGAGGAGAAGCACATCGCCGTCACAGTCGGCACGAATCGCTCGCACCCGCTGCAGACGGCCTGACTCTTCGCCCTTGCGCCAAAGCCGCTGGCGGGACCTGGACCAGTATACTGCGATCCCGCCGTCTACCGTCGCCTGCAGTGATTGCCGGTTCATGAACGCAAACATCAGCACCCGACCGCTGGCGGCGTCTTGCGCAATGGCTGGAATCATACCCTGCGCGTCCCACTTCAGGGCGTCGAGCCAGGGCTGGCGCGGGTCGAGATCGCTCACAGGCGGACCTCGATGCCGCGTTCTCGCAGGTATTCCTTGGCCTGGCGAACCGTGTACTCGGAAAAGTGGAAGATGCTCGCCGCCAGGACGGCATCGGCATGCCCTTCACAGACGCCCTCTGCAAGGTGCTGCAGATTGCCGACGCCGCCGCTGGCAATCACGGGAATATCGACCGCCTCGGCTACGGCGCGGGTCAATGGCAGATCGAAGCCATTGCGGGTGCCGTCGCGGTCCATGCTGGTAAGCAGAATCTCGCCGGCGCCGAGTTGTTGAACGCGGCGAGCCCAGGCGATCGCGTCGATACCGGTATTCCGGCGTCCGCCGTGCGTGAATACCTGCCACGCGCCCGGCGCTATCTGCTTCGCGTCGATGGCGACGACAATGCACTGGTTGCCGACCTTCGCCGAGGCTTCGGCGACGAGGTCCGGATTCTCGACAGCGGCGGTATTCATGCTCACCTTGTCGGCGCCGGCATTGAGCAGGCGGCGCACGTCGGCGACCGAGCGTACACCGCCGCCTACCGTCAGCGGGATGAAGACCTGCGCCGCGCAGGCCTCGACGATGTGCAGGATGATATCCCGCTGATCCGAGGATGCGGTGATGTCCAGGAAGGTGACTTCGTCGGCACCCTGTTCGTCGTAACGGCGGGCGATTTCCACAGGATCGCCGGCATCGCGCAGGTCAATGAAGTTGGTGCCCTTGACGACGCGACCGGCGGTCACGTCAAGGCAGGGGATGATCCGTTTCGCCAGGCCCAAGGTCAGTTACCGCCTGGCGCCTGGCCGTCGGCAGCGCTCATCGCTGCGTTGCACGGTCGGCCTCGGCCTGCGCCAGCGCAAAGTCGAGCGAGCCATCGTAGATCGCACGGCCGGCGATCGCCGCGCTGATGCCCTCCTGTTCGACGGCGCAAAGGTGCCGGATGTCATCGAGACTCGACAGGCCGCCGCTGGCAATCACCGGAATCAGAAGCGCTTGGGCAAGCTTCACCGTGGCCTCGATGTTGATCCCCGAGAGCATCCCGTCGCGCCCGATGTCGGTATACACGATGGCTTCGACCCCGTAGTCCTCGTACTTCCTGGCCAGGTCGACAACGTCGTGCCCGGTCATCTTCGACCAGCCGTCGACGGCCACCTTGCCGTCCCGGGCATCGAGGCCGACGATGATGTGGCCGGGAAAAGCGCCGCAGGCGTCGTGCAGGAAACCGGGATTCTTGACTGCCGCCGTACCGATGATCACGTAACTGACGCCGTCGTCGAGACAGCGTTCGATCGTGTCCAGGTCGCGGATGCCGCCGCCGAGCTGCACCGGAATGTCGTCGCCGACGGCCTGCACGATCTCCTTGATCGCCCGCTCGTTCTTCGGCTTGCCGGCAAAGGCGCCGTCGAGATCGACCACATGCAGGCGGCGCGCTCCCTGCGCCAGCCAGTGGCTCGCCTGCTCTCCGGGCGAACTGGAGAAGATGGTTACCTGGTCCATGAGACCCTGTTTGAGGCGGACGCACTGTCCCTGTTTCAGGTCAATCGCGGGAATGATCAGCATGTTGGAGGCGAAGGCAGAAGTGAGAAATTGAAACGATCAGAATGAAACGATCAGGACTCGGGTGGTCGATCACGGTTTCCAGGCGACAAAGTTGCCCAGCATGGCAAGCCCGGCCAGGGCGCTTTTCTCCGGGTGGCACTGAATGGCGAAGATATTATCCCGCGCCACCGCACTGGTAAAGGGGAGGCCATAATCCGTCGTGCCGACGACGCAGGATGCGTCGACCGGGGCGACGAAATAGCTGTGCACGAAATAGAAGCGGCTGCCGTCGGCTATGCCCTTCCACAAGGGGTGCCCGCGTGTTTGCCGCACCTCGTTCCAGCCCATGTGCGGCACCTTGAGCCGGTTTCCGGCGTCGTCGACCATCCGTGCCGCCGGGAAGCGGCGGACATCACCCTCGATCACTCCCAGCCCGGTCACATCGCCCTCTTCGCTGTGCTCGAAGAGCATTTGCTGGCCGATGCAGATGCCGAGGAATGGCTTGTTTCTCGCCGCTTCGAGGACGGCTGCGCGCAGGCCGCGCGCCTCGATCTCGTGCATGCAGTCGGGCATCGCCCCCTGGCCCGGGAAGACGACTCGTTCTGCACTGGCGACCACGGCCGGATCGGCCGAGACAAGTACCTGGCGGTCAGGGGCTACACGCACGAGCGCCTGCCAGACGGAACGCAGGTTGCCCATGCCGTAATCGACGACGACGATAGCCGCGTTCGCCGCCCCGCTTGTCGACATCAGAGAGAGCCCTTGGTCGATGGGATGCTGCCGGCGGCGCGTGCATCCGGCTCCACCGCCATGCGCAGGGCGCGACCGAAAGCCTTGAACACCGTCTCCGCCTGGTGGTGGGCGTTGTCGCCGCGCAGATTGTCGATGTGCAGGGTCAACAGCGCGTGATTGACAAGACCCTGGAAGAACTCGTGCACCAGGTCGACATCGAAGGCACCGATCATCGCGCGCGTGAAATTGACATGAAAGTCGAGGCCTGGCCGCCCCGAGAGGTCCACGACCACACGCGACAAGGCCTCGTCGAGAGGCACATAGGCGTGCCCGTAGCGACGCAGTCCCTGCTTGTCGCCGAGTGCGCGTGCCAGTGCCTGCCCAAGGGTGATGCCGATGTCTTCCACCGTGTGGTGCGCGTCGATGTGCAGGTCACCGCTGGCTTCGACGTCCAGGTCGATCAGTCCGTGCCGTGCAACCTGTTCCAGCATGTGGTCGAGGAAGGGTACGCCGGTGGCAAGACGGCACCGACCGCTGCCATCGACATCGAGACGAACGGTGATCCGGGTTTCTAGCGTGTTCCTGGAAACTTCTGCTTGCCGCATCGAGAGTCCATCGCAGGGTGGCGTGTCGGGTCTGGAAAAGCTTCGGCCGGGGGCTGTGATGACGGGGGCAGCAGCGCGCGGGCCGACGAACGCGCATGATACCATCTCGTGCTTCCCGTGCACCCCACCTGAGCCGCCTTTCATGAGCCGATACTGGAGTTCCCTCGTCCACCGCCTGACGCCTTATGTCCCTGGCGAACAGCCGAAGCTGCCGAATCTGGTGAAACTCAACACCAACGAAAATCCTTATCCACCGTCACCGCGGGTCGTCGCGGCGATTGCCGATGAACTGGCGAACGGTGGCCAGGCGCTGCGGCTTTACCCGGATCCGAATGCCGACCGCCTCAAGGAGGCGATTGCTGCGCGCTTCGCCGGGTTCGGCATCACGCCGCAGCAGGTTTTCGTCGGCAACGGTTCCGACGAGGTGCTGGCGCACGTCTTCATCGCCCTGCTCAGGCACGAACTGCCGATTCTCTTTCCCGACATCACGTACAGCTTCTACCCGGTCTATTGTGGTTTGTACGACGTCGCCTGGACGGCGGTGCCGCTCGACGAGAATTTCGCGCTCCAGGTCGACGACTACGCCGGCGCGAACGGCGGCATCATCTTCGCGAATCCGAATGCGCCCACCGGTTGTCTGTTGCCCCTCGCGTCGATCGAGCGCCTGCTCGCCGTGCATAGCCAGTCGGTCGTCGTCGTCGATGAGGCCTACATAGACTTCGGTGGCGACTTTGGCACCGACTCGGCGATAGCGCTGGTCAATCGCCATCCGAACCTGCTGGTGGTGCACACACTGTCCAAGTCGCGTTCGCTGGCCGGCTTGCGTGTCGGCTACGCGGTTGGCCACCCTGACCTGATCGAGGCGCTCGAGCGTGTCAAGAACAGCTTCAACTCATATCCCCTCGACCGCCTGGCAATCGCCGGCGCCGTCGCCGCTCTGGCTGACGAAAGACATTTCGAAACGACGCGGCAGGCGGTGATACACAGTCGCGAGACGCTGTGTCTGGCGCTGCGGTCGCTCGCTTTCGAGGTTCTGCCGTCGGCCGCCAACTTCATCTTCGTTCGTCATCCGCAGCGTGACGCCGGCGACCTCGCCGCCGCTCTGCGTCAGCGCGGCATCATCGTTCGCCATTTCCGGCTGCCGCGCATCGACCAGCACTTGCGCATCACCATCGGCACCGATGCGCAATGCGAACTCCTGATCGTGGCGTTGCGCGAGATCCTGAACTGATCGGCGAGTGCAGGTTTCAGGCTTCAGCCGTCGACGCGATACTCGGCCGAGCGGGCGTGTGCCGGCAGGCCCTCGCCATGCGCCAGCGTCGCCGCGATGCGGCCGAGGATCCGGGAACCCGCCGGCGAGACGCGGATCAGGCTGGTCCGTTTCTGGAAGTCATAGACCCCGAGCGGTGACGAGAAGCGGGCGCTGCCAGAGGTCGGCAGGACGTGGTTGGGCCCGGCGCAGTAGTCGCCGAGCGACTCCGAGGTATAGCGGCCGATGAAGATCGCGCCAGCGTGGCGGATTTTCGCTACCCAGGCGTCGGCATCGGCCAGCGACAGCTCGAGGTGTTCGGGGGCGATGCGGTTGGCGATGCGGCACGCTTCGTCGAGGTCGCGCACCTCGATCAGCGCGCCGCGGTTCTCCAGCGCGGCACGAATCACCTGCTGGCGCGGCATCGTCGGCAACAGTTTCTCCAGGGATGCGGCGACGCGCTCGATATAGACAGCGTCCGGACAGATCAGGATAGACTGCGCGAGTTCGTCGTGCTCGGCCTGCGAGAACAGATCCATGGCCACCCAGTCGGGCTCGGTATGGCCGTCGCAGATGACGAGGATCTCCGACGGGCCGGCGACCATGTCGATGCCGACGACGCCGAAGACGCGGCGCTTGGCGGCGGCAACGTAGGCGTTGCCCGGACCAACAATCTTGTCCACCTGGGGAACCGTCTGCGTGCCGTAGGCCAGCGCCGCGACCGCCTGTGCTCCGCCGATGGTAAACACGCGATCGACGCCGGCGAGCGCGGCAGCGGCGAGGACCAGCGGGTTGTGCTCGCCGGCCGGTGTCGGCACGACCATGATCAGTTCGGCGACGCCGGCGACGCGCGCAGGAATCGCGTTCATCAGCACCGACGACGGGTAAGACGCCTTGCCACCGGGCACATAGAGGCCGACGCGGTCGAGCGGCGTCACTTTCTGGCCAAGCAGCGTCCCACACGCGTCTGCACCGTCATCCACATATTGCCAGCTCTCCAGCGTTTGCCGTTCGTGGTAGCTGCGCACGCGTTCGGCGGCGGCTTCGAGTGCCTGCCGCTGGTCTGCCGGCAGACCGGCGAGTGCCGCCTGCAGTTCGTTCTGCGAGAGTTCCAGTTCGGCCATCGAAGTCGCACGCAGGCCGTCGAAACGCCTGGTGTACTCGATGAGTGCGGCGTCGCCGCGTGTCTTCACGTCCGCCAGGATGGCGGCGACCGTCTGTTCGACGGATGCGTCCTGCGCAGACTCGAAGGCCAGCAGGGCATCGAGGCGCGCGCCGAAATCGGCGTCGCTCGTGGTCAGGCGCTTGATGTTGATCATCGCTCCACCACGCCGGCAATGGCGTCGAGAATCGGCACGAGAAGCTCGCGTTTCAGTTTCAGCGCCGCCTGATTGACGATCAGGCGCGAGGAGATGTCCATGATGTGCTCGACGGCGATCAGGTTGTTGGCTTTCAGCGTGCTGCCGGTGGACACCAGATCGACGATCGCGTCAGCGAGACCGGCCAGCGGCGCCAGTTCCATCGAGCCATAGAGCTTGATCAGGTCGACATGCACCCCCTTGGCGGCGAAGTGTTCGCGCGCGATATTGACGTACTTGCTGGCAATCTTCAGGCGTGCACCCTGGCGTACGGCGTGGGCGTAGTCGAAACCGGCAGGGACGGCGACCATCATCCGGCACTTGGCGATGTTCAGGTCGATCGGCTGGTAGAGGCCGTCGCTGCCATGTTCGAGCAGAATGTCCTTGCCGGCGACGCCGAGATCGGCGGCGCCATATTGGACGTAGGTCGGTGCGTCGGTGGCGCGGACGATGACGACACGCACATCGTCACGGTTGGTCGGGATGATCAGCCGCCGCGAGGTCTCGGGATCTTCGAGCGGCGTGATTCCCGCTGCCGCCAGCAGCGGCATGGTTTCCTCGAAAATCCGGCCCTTCGAGAGAGCGATGGTGATGCCGTTCACGGCGCTTTTCCTGCGTGGCAAAGCCGGCATTCTACCGCAATGCCGTCGGCGGGGCTGCCGGCGCAGCGGTGGCAGCAGCCGGTGGCTGGTGCTGGTGGCTAGCGAACGGTTGTCCGAGGCCCTAGAGTTTGGGCATAAATGGCGTATGATTCGCGCGCAACGGCGCAAACGGAGTCCAAACCTCGTAGAAAAGCAAGAAGTATGCTGAGTGCTGGGCCACGTCGGGGGGCGTCCAGTCGTTCGCACGCGGTGAAACCGAGCAGCACCCATGCTCTTGCAGTCGCCGAAGACACCGGAGGAGTACTGAAAAATGGAACAAATGAGTCTTTACATGAACCTGGTCCTGATCCTGGTTTTCGTGGCCGGCAATGCCTTTTTCGTCGGCTCGGAGATCGCCATCTCATCGGCCCGGCGCAGTCGGATCAGGCAATTGGCGGAGGAGGGCGACAAGCGGGCGGCGCGCGTGGAGATGCTGCACAACGAGCCGGAGCGCTTCTACTCGGTGACCCAGGTGGGCATCACGCTGGTCTCCCTCGGTCTCGGTGCCGTCGGCATGGAGACGATCAGCACACTGACCGATCCGACCTTCGTCACGATTTTTTCGATGTTCGGCGACAGCGCGGCCCTGCTCAAGACAGCGCATACCGTGTCCTACGTCTTCGCCTTCATCGTCATTTCCTTCCTGCATGTGGTGGCCGGCGAACTGGCGCCCAAGGTTCTCGCCTTCCACAAGGCCGAGCAGTTGAGCATGGCCGTCGGCTGGATCATCAACTTCATGTACCTCACGTTCAAGCCATTGATCTACATCATGAAGCTGTCTTCGAACGGTCTGCTCTGGATCTTCGGGCAAAAGGATCTGCGAGGCCATGGGGAAAGCCACTTCACCATGTCGGTCGAGGAAATCCGCATGATCCTCTCGGCGAGCGAGAAGGACGGCACGCTGGACCCCGAGGAAACACAGATGATTCGGGGGGTGTTCAAACTCGATGAGCACACGGTGCGCGAGGCAATGGTCCCGCGGACGCGTATCCGAGCCCTGACTCAGGAAGACACGCTGGCCGATGCGCTACGGGTCTTCCGCGACGTGCCGCATGCCCGCTTTCCGGTCTGTGACAAGAGCCTCGACCGCATCACCGGGGTCGTCGCGATCAAGGAGTTGCTGACCGTGATGGCGGAAAGCAGCGGCCAGACGCTCGAAGAGGTGAGCCGGCGCCCCGTTGGCGAGTTCGCACAGGCGCCGTTCATCGTCCCGAACAGCAAGTCGCTGAGCGACCTGCTCAAGGAATTCAAGCATACCCGGCAACAGATGGCGATCGTCATCGACGAGTACGGCGGTACCGAAGGAATAATCACGCTCGAGGACATCCTCGAGGAGATCGTCGGCGAATACGAGGACGAGTTCACGCGCCAGGCGCGGCGTGTCAAGAAACTGGTCGGCAGCCAGTACGAGATCGACGCCTCGATGCGCGTCTCCGATCTCGAAACGCTGATCGACTTCCCCTTCCCGACCGACGACGACTACGTCACCCTCGCCGGATTGTTCTACAAAAAGCTCGGCAGCGTCCCGAAAGTCGGGGACACGGTGAAACTGGAAGGTGGCCAACTGACGGTGCTCGAGATGGACAATCACCGGATCACCCTGCTGAGGTTTGAAGACACGGCAGTCGGCGAGGACGGGGTCATCCGCCTGGTTGAAAACTCTTCAGCGCCGGATGCCAGCCCAGCGCCGGACGTCGGGCCACGCTCCTCATGATCGTTGCTCGAAGGAGCCCGGGGGGCGTCGCCCAAGCTTCACTGCCGCGGAGTTTGGGCAACGGCGCAGTGCTGCAACAGACGCTTCCGTTGGGGTCGGGGAATCAGGCGCTTTCAGGAACCGGCCGGGATCCTTCCGTTGACCGTGGATTGCGCCCGTGTCAGCGAACGCAGTCCACGGAGTAGACCGCCTTGCCGTCGACGATCGCCTTCACCAGGCCGTGAACGTCGGTTTCGAAGCCCGGGAACCGTTCGTTGAAATCGCGGGCAAACTGCAGGTAGCGAACGATCGTCGCGTTGAAGCGCTCACCAGGAATCAACAAGGGGATTCCCGGCGGATAGGGGGTCAGCAGCGTACTGGTGATCCGCCCTTCGAGGTCGTCGATGGGGACCCGGTCGATCTCCCGGTGCGCCATCTGGGCAAAGGCGTCGGTTGGCTTCATCGCCGGTTCCATGTCGGAGAGATACATCCGGGTGGTCAGGTGCGCGACGTCGTTGGCGGCATAGATGCCGTGGATCTGGTTGCACAGGTCCTTGAGCCCCAGTCGCTCGTAGCGCGGATTCTTCGCGAGGAATTCCGGCATGACCTTCCACAGCGGCAGGTTCTGATCGTAGCCATCCTTGAACTGCTGCAGTTCGGTGACCATCGTATTCCAGCGGCCCTTGGTGATGCCGATGGTGAACATGATGAAGAACGAATAAAGCCCACATTTCTCGACGATGATTCCGTGCTCGGCCAGATACTTGGTGACGATCGCCGCGGGAATTCCCCAGTCGGAGAATTCGCCGTCGACATCGAGCCCCGGGGTGATGATCGTCGCCTTGATAGGGTCGAGCATGTTGAAGCCTTCGGCGAGCATGCCAAAGCCGTGCCAGCGCTCGCCGGGCTTGAGGATCCATGCGGCGCGGTCTTCGATCGTCTCTCCCGAGAGATCGTCCGGCCCCCAGACCTTGAACCACCAGTCGGTGCCCCACTCCTTGTCGACCTTGCGCATCGTGCTGCGGAAGTTGAGCGCTTCGGCAATCGACTCCTCGACCAGCGCCGTGCCTCCCGGGGCTTCCATCATCGCTGCGGCGACGTCGCAGGAGGCGATGATCGCGTATTGCGGTGACGTCGAGGTATGCATCAGGTAAGCCTCGTTGAAGACATCGCGATCGAGTTTTCGCCCTTCGGAGTCCTGAACCAGGATCTGTGACGCCTGCGACAGGCCGGCCAGCAGTTTGTGCGTCGACTGCGTCGAGAAGATCATGGCGTCCTTGCAGCGCGGACGATCCGCACCGATGGCGTGGTAATCGCCATAAAAGTCATGAAAGGCGGCGTGCGGCAACCAGGCCTCGTCGAAGTGCAGCGTATCGATCGCGCCGTCGAGCATTTCCTTGATCTCCTCGACGTTGTAAAGAATGCCGTCGTAGGTGCTCTGGGTGATGGTGAGGACGCGTGGTTTTGCCTTCACCGCGCGGGCGAACGGGTGCGCGGCGATCTTCTTCTGAATGTTCTCCCAGCGGAATTCTTCCTTCGGGATCGGGCCGATGATTCCGTAGTGGTTTCGCGTCGGCATCAGGAACACCGGTATGGCGCCGGTCATCATGATCGAGTGGAGCACCGACTTGTGGCAGTTGCGATCGACGATGACCACGTCACCCGGCGCGACGGTCGAATGCCAGACGATCTTGTTCGACGTCGACGTGCCGTTGGTGACGAAGAAGAGGTGATCGGCATTGAAGATGCGCGCCGCGTTGCGCTCCGAGGCGGCCACCGGTCCGGTGTGGTCGAGCAACTGCCCGAGTTCCTCGACTGCATTGCAGACGTCCGCGCGCAGCATGTTCTCGCCGAAGAACTGGTGGAACATGCGCCCGACCGGGCTCTTCAGGAAAGCGACGCCACCGGAGTGACCCGGGCAGTGCCAGGAATACGAGCCATCCTCGGCATAGTGCGTCAGCGCGCGGAAGAAGGGAGGCGCCAGGGTTTCCAGATAGGCCTTGGCTTCGCGTATCACGTAGCGGCCGATGAATTCGGCGGTGTCCTCGAACATGTGGATGAAACCGTGCAACTCGCGCAGCACATCGTTCGGGATGTGGCGCGAGGTGCGCGTCTCGCCGTACAGGAAGATCGGGATGTCCTCGTTGCGGCAGCGAATCTCCTTGACGAAGGCGCGCAGGCCGGCGATCGTCCCCTCGCCCTTGCCGTCCCGGAAGTCCTCGTCGTCGATCGACAGGATGAAGGCCGATGCGCGGCTCTGTTGCTGCGCAAACGACGTCATGTCGCCGTAACTTGTGACTCCGAAGACGTCAAAGCCCTTTTTCTCGATGGCTTTGGCCAGCGCCCGGACACCCAGCCCGCCGCTGTTCTCCGAACGATAGTCCTTGTCGATGATGATTATCGGGAAATCGAAATGCATGGGGAATCCAGTACCAGATCAAGAGTGAGGGGACAGAAGCAGGAGCCGTGCCACACGTCCGGCAGCGGTGGCGATTGGCCGGCCGGTCGCCGTGCGGTGCTCCTGTCGTCGCACATGGGTCACATCTTCGGCAGCGTAACGCCCTGCTGACCCTGGTATTTACCGCCACGATCCTTGTACGAGGTTTCGCATTCCTCGTCGGATTCGAAGAAGAGGACCTGCGCAATGCCTTCGTGGGCGTAGATCTTGGCCGGCAGCGGCGTCGTGTTCGAGAACTCCAGCGTCACGTGTCCTTCCCATTCGGGTTCGAAGGGCGTGACATTGACGATGATGCCGCAGCGGGCATAGGTGCTCTTGCCGAGACAGATGGTGAGCACGCTGCGCGGAATACGGAAGTATTCGACGGTGCGTGCCAACGCAAAGGAGTTGGGCGGAATGATGCAGAAATCGCCTTTCACCTCGACGAAAGAGTTGGGGTCGAAGTTCTTCGGGTCAACGATCGTCGAGTTGAGATTGGTGAACAGCTTGAAGTCGTCCGAGCAGCGAATGTCATAACCGTAGCTTGATGTGCCGTAGGAGACGATCCGTCGACCATCGACCTCGCGCACCTGGCGTGGTTCGAAGGGATCGATCATGCCGTGCTGTTCCGCCATGCGGCGGATCCACTTATCCGATTTGATGGACATTGCTGGTCATCCGAGGTCCGGTCGTGCAGGAAAGGTGCCCATTCTACGGTGTCCGGGCAGCGGAAGGAAACTGCTGTCAGGCTTGTACGCGTTCGCCACGCGCCGCAGTTCCGTCAGGGTTGCCGACATACGCTTGTCACATTTCCGCCGCACCATGTCGGCCTGATCCCGCGGGTGACCAAAGATGACAGACAAGACGCGCATCATTGACGCGCTCGGCGAGCCGAAGCTGCTCTTGCCGGCGCTGGTCAACGAAGCATTGGCCGCCAACGACCGTGCCAAATTCTACTTTACGCTGCTGCAGATGGCGCAGGCGCACGCCGACGATCCTCAGCGCCGCACCTCGGAACTCGTTGCCGAACGTACCGCCGCCGGCGTCGATGAAGATACGCTGGATTCCCTGCCGATCCACAGCGCCAGGCTCGGACCGGGTCGCTACTGTGTTCCAGACGTCATGATCACTTCCCAGCGAGCCCTACAGGAATTGTTGAGCAAGCAAAAGCTGTACGAAGGCCTGCTTCATAGTCAGCACGGTGTGCGCCAGCCGATCGTCCAATCGCTGGTGCACCGTAAGCACGTGGCGGAAGTCGCCAGCCGACTGGCCGGCATGCCCAGCCAAGCGATCGACAGTCTGTTCTGTTCACCTACCGCCACGAGGATCTGCCGGTATTCCGCCTGCCCGGGCAACGCGCCCGCAGCCAGGTCGGCTACGCCTCCGGCTGTCTGGACCTCATCCTCGACCTTTACGGCGCTGACGTCGAGTACTCGGCTGATGTGCTGGAGAGTATCTACAAACGGCTTGGGGAAGTCGGCCGTCAGGTACTCAGCGAGAAGAGGAGCGACGAGGACGCTGCGACCGTACTCGCGGGCATCGCGGAGGTAGAAAACCTCAACGGACGCATCCGCGGCAACATCCTCGACACCCAGCGCGACCTACCTGATGCTGAAGAACCTCAAGACCGGCAGGAAACCGAAAGCGGGTTGACTGCGTGTCCGCTTGCCGCTGCGGTCGGCTCGGCGCGGCTTGCTCGTGGACGGCCAGCGGCATCGCCTGCCACGCGCGGATCAGATCCAACCGGCCGTCGAGGTGTTCGACGACGGCGGTGCAGCTATCGACCCAGTCACCGCAGTTGGCGTAGGTCAGCCCGTCCCGGGCTCCTGCTCAGCCGTAGCGTCCGCGTCGGGACGCGAACCGGCTGGCCGGGACGCAGGACACGGGTCGCGTGTTTGCTCATGGTGTGCCTTCCGCTTTGATCGCCCGTGTTTCAATACGCGGCGTCGCCTCCCCCAGCTGCGGGCCGAGCGACGCGCGGCGAGCGACCAGAGTTCCATACAGGCTGGCCAATTGTTGCGCCGGCCGATCGGCACCCCATTCGTGGGCAAAACGCAGGGCCTCGGCAGCGAGTTCGGCAAGCCGCTGCGGGTTACCGAGCATATCGATCAGTTGCTGCGCGAAGGCGTCCGGTGTCGTCGCGGCGGCGATGGCGCCGCGTCCCGGATCGACAATCGAGCGCGTGCCGAGGGCCGCGATGGCCAGTACCGGCAGGCCGCTGGCCAGCGCTTCGAGCAGCACGAGGCCCTGCGTTTCGGTTTGTGAAGCGAAGACGAAGACCTCGGCCGCAGCGTAGCAGTCACGCAGTGCGGTGTTCCGATCGAGGCAGCCGACAAACAGCACATGCCTTTCGAGGCCAAGCGCTATCGCGCGCGACCGCAGGTCGGGAAGCGTCGGTCCGTCAGCGGCGACGACCAGCAGCAACTCGGGGTCCGTCGCGCGCGCCCGCGCCAGCATGCTGAGCAGGAAGTCGATGTTCTTCTCATGGGCAGCGCGCCCGACGAAAAGGACGACGCGGCGGCGCGGCGAGATGCCGTGGCGAACACAAAAGCGCATGCCGTCGCCACGCGCGAACTGCGACTCGGGCAGTCCGGTGGGAATCACCTGTAGCGGTACGCTGACGCCGTAATCGCGAAGCGTGTCGAGCATCGGCGCCGAGGGCACGACGACCGCAGCGAGCGCGTTGCACTGCTGGCGCGCCAGGGTGCGGGCCGCGGTTCTGAGCCAGGTGCGCGGCAAGAGCGGGATGTAGTGAGAAAGATACTCCTCGAAATGCGTGTGTTAGGTGGCCAGACACGGCAGGCCGCGCTGACGCGCCAAACGCAGCGAAGCGTAGTGGGCGGCCAACGGTGTCTGGACATGCACGAGATCGAAGGTGGTACCGGCGAGAGCGCGATCGAGGTGATAGAGCGTGCTCGGCGACATCAGGCGATCTTCCGGATCGCCTGGCACCGCTCGCGATGGCACCCGGATGACGCGCCATTCGTCGCCACCGATCTCCCTTTCGGGGTAGTCCGGGACGACCAGCGTGCCCTGAATGCCGAGTTTCGCCAGGGCGGCGCGAAACGTCTGGATCGACGTCGAGACGCCATTGACGCGTGGGAAATAGACGTCGCTGACCATCAGCACGTGTAGCCCAGGTGTGCTCGGTGAGCCGCTTGCCGGCGGCGCAGAGTTGACTGCCGTCATCGCGCGCCCCCGGCCATGCCGATCGAGGCTCGGCCGCGCTGCTGCGCGTGGCCTGCGCCCATCTCGGGAAAGCACGCTCGCGGCAGCGGCAGCGTCGACCGAGTACGGTGACTGCGGTGTCTACAGTGATCGGGATACCTGCGCGAGCAGGTCCCGAACAGGCGGCAGGCCGGTTGGTCGCTCGCCCGCGGGCGGCGCCGGAGGAACTGTTGTTCCATGCGGTTCTCCATTCGTGTCTTCATGAGTTCTCATTCTCGAACCCCTGCGTGACGAATGAATGACCTTGCGGTTACGGAACGGTGGCAGCTCCTCGCGAAGCCGTCGCGCGCGCGCGGACGGCGGACCGATGTGGCGTTGCGCTGCTGTGCCGCCGGGCTCAGGTATTCTGCACGACAATGTTGGGAAACTTGGCGCTCATGTCCCTGGCGCGCTCGGCAACCTTGACGGCAATGCGGCGGGCAATCGTCCGGTAGATCTCGGCGGCGGGTGAGTCGGGAGCGCCGACCACCGTCGGGCGGCCCGCGTCGGTCAGTTCGCGAATCGCCAGCTCCAGAGGCAGGGCACCAAGGAACTCGGTGTCGTAATCCTTGCACATTTGCTCGCCGCCGCCTTCGCCGAAGATGTGCTCTGCATGGCCGCACTGCGAGCAGATGTGGATGCTCATGTTCTCCACCAGGCCGATGATCGGAATGCCCACCTTCTCGAACATCTTCAGGCCCTTGCGCGCGTCGATCAGGGCGATGTCCTGCGGTGTCGTGACGATCACCGCGCCGGTCACCGGCACCTTCTGCGCCAGTGTCAGCTGCGTGTCACCGGTTCCCGGCGGCATGTCAACCACCAGGTAATCGACGTCCTGCCAATTGGTCTGCTTGAGCAACTGCTCGAGCGCCTGAGTCACCATCGGGCCGCGCCAGACCATTGGTGAATCGATGTCGATCATGAAACCGATCGACATTGCCTGCAGACCATGCGCCAACAGGGGATCCATCGACACGCCGTCGCTCGACTCGGGTTTCTGACCGACCAGACCGAGCATTTGCGGTTGCGAGGGACCGTAGATGTCCGCGTCCAGCAGACCCACCACCGCTCCCTCCTGGGCCAGCGCCAGTGCCAGGTTGACGGCCGTTGTGCTCTTGCCGACGCCGCCCTTGCCCGAGGCGACGGCAATGATGTTCTTCACTCCGGGCAGCGGCTTCAAGCCACGCTGCACGGTGTGGGCGACGATCTTGACCGTGACATTGGCGCTGACGTTGCCAATGCCGGGGATCGTCCGCAGTTTCGCGATCACGGTACGCCGGATCTCGTCGACCTGGGTCTTCGCGGGATAACCCAGTTCAATGTCGAGCGCGACATCGACGCCCTCGACCTTGATGTTTCTTGCCGAGCGGGTCGAAAGAAAATCCTTCCGGGTATTCGGGTCGATCAATTCCCTCAGTGCCGTCTGCACGGCTTCAAGCGTTACGGCCATTCGTTGCAGCTCCTCTCATGGATACTTGAGTGATTTACTATAGTTTATCCGAAAATGCCGCACAATGCACGCGCTGACTACACCGGGCAGTGCGTTGACTGCGGCGATTCGTCTGCTAAGCTCCGGCCATGACAACGACCATCGCCCTGTCGCGCCCCTTCGACAGAACCTGGGTACTCGGCGCCATTCGGCAGATCGAGGCCGATTTCCAGCGTTCCAGCGATACCCACCTGATTCCTTTGCCCGTGCCCGGTTTTCCAGGCATCGACCTGTACCTGAAGGACGAGTCCAGCCATCCGACCGGCAGCCTGAAGCACCGGCTGGCGCGCTCGCTCTTCCTGTACGCACTGTGCAACGGCTGGCTGCGTGAGGGCAGCACGGTGGTCGAAGCCTCGAGCGGCTCGACGGCGATCTCCGAGGCCTATTTCGCGCGCCTCATCGGCCTGCCGTTTATCGCCGTGATGCCGGCGGCAACCTCGACCGAGAAGGTGGCGGCGATCGAGTTCCAGGGTGGTCGCTGTCATCTGGTCGAAGACGCGATGGCCATCTACAGCGAATCGCAGCGGCTCGCGGAAGAGTTCGGCGGTCACTACATGGACCAGTTTACCTACGCCGAGCGGGCAACCGACTGGCGTTCGAACAACAATATCGCCGAATCCATTTTCGAGCAAATGCGCCTGGAAAGGTATCCCGTTCCAAGCTGGTTGATTTCCAGTGCCGGCACGGGCGGTACGGTGGCGACCCTCGGCCGCTACGTCCGCTACCGTGCGCGGCCAACCCGCGTCTGCGCGGCCGATCCCGAGCGTTCGGTCTTCTTCGACCACTACGTGAGTCGCGCTCCCGGCCTTTGTCTGCAGGAAGGTTCGCGCATCGAGGGTATCGGCCGGCCGCGCGTCGAAGCCTCGTTCCTCCCCGCGGTGATCGACGCCATGGTCCAGGTGCCGGACGTCTGGTCGATAGCCGCCATGTACGAACTGTCGGCGCGACTGGGTCGTACGGTCGGCGCCTCGACCGGCACCAATCTGGTGGCGACGCTGGCCTGCATGGCGCAGATGCGGGCGAACGGCGAGGCAGGCTCGGTCGTCACGCTGCTTTGCGACTCCGGTCAGCGTTACGGGCACACCTACTACAGCGAGGACTGGCTCGAGCGGGCCGGCTTGAACTGCCCGCAGGAGCGCGCCGCTGTTGCCGCCACCCTCGATTCCGGGGAGATCGCCGAGGCTCTCTCGGCCAGTTGGCGTCTTGCCGGCGAACTGGCCAGCGCGCCTTGATGTAGGGCGCCGGTTCAGCCGCTCGCCGGCGGCGTATTCTGGCGCACCCAGTTGCGCCAGGCGGTAAAGACGGCCGGGTGTAGCGCGGCGATGACCGGGCGGCGCCAAACGTCGTCTGCGTCATAGTCGTCGTGGGCCAGGGTGCACATGCGCCCACCCGCTTCGCGCAGGATCAGGCTGCCGGCGGCGTAATCCCAGAGCATCTGACCACCGTGCAGGTAGAGATCGAGTCGACCGGCGGCGAGGTTGCACCAGTCGAGAGTCGAACTGCCGAAGTTGCGCTGCGAGTAGAAGGGCGGGTTGACGGCGATCTGGTCAGCCAGATGTTTGGGGATTCGCTTGAAGTCGACGCCGCCGACGGCACGCCCGATGTCCGCGTGCACCTGGCGCAGAGGCAGGCGGCGGCCATTGAGGTAGGCGCCATGGCCCTCGCGGGCATAGAACATTTCGTCGGTGATCGGGTTATAGGTTACCGCCAGGCGCGTTCGTCGTGCCCTCATCCAGGCGATGGACACGGCAAAGACGGGCAAGCCATTGATGAAGTTGGTCGTCCCGTCGATCGGGTCGATGCACCACAGCCCAAGGTTGTCGCTGTTGCCAGCGTGCCAGATGGCCTGTTGCTCGGCCGCCGTCATTTCCTCACCGATGATCGGGCAACCGTGAATCTCCGTCAGGCGTTCGAGGAGGAAATGCTGGGCGGCGAGGTCGGCCTCAGAACACAGCGAGCCGTCGTCCTTGCGCTGCCCGTGCCTGACGCGCAGGAAGCGCGGCATGATTTCTCGCTGCGCGACTTCGCGAACCAGCGCGACAGTGGCGTCGAGCATGCTTTTTAGTTCACTGTCAGCACTTGGCGGCTTGCTCCTGCGGTCTGGCTCGCTCATGATCAATCAGGAGCGCCACTTGATCGAGCAGCCCATGCTGGCGACCTGCTCCGCGGGTCCGCGGCCGCTCTCGGCAACCAGCCGCATTGCCTCGACCAGCTCGCGTCGCGCGTCAGGTGCGGCCGGCATACGGCCGCTGGCATCCAGACGCCCGCGGTACTGGAGTTCGAGCTGGCGGTTGAAGCCGAAGAAGTCCGGGGTGCAGACGGCGCCGTAGCGGCGGGCGACGTCCTGCGTCGCGTCGTACAGATAGGGGAAGGGGAAGTCGAGTTGTGCGGCGACGCGCTGCATGTTGTCGAGGGAGTCCTCGGGGTATTCGGCAGGATCGTTGCTCATGATCGCGGCGACGCCGATCCCCTGCGCCTGTAGCGCGCGCGCGTCGCGGCAAATGCGGTCGATGATGGCCTTGACGTACGGGCAGTGGTTGCAGATGAACATCAGCAAGAGCCCGTTCGGGCCGCGCAGCGTGGACAGCGAGTGACGCGCACCATGGGTGTCGGCGAGTTCGAAGTCGACGGCCGGCCAGCCGAAATCACAAACGGGGGTATTCAAGGCCATGATCGGCATGCCTCCAAACACAGCGAACGGGGAAGCTCTTATAATACCATGGTGAGTGCGCCCCGCTTTCATTGCCCCGTGCCCTTGGCGGTCGGCGCGCAGGTCGACCTGCCGGAGGTCGTCGCGCAGCATGCGGTCAAGGTTCTGCGGCTGCGACGTGGCGATGCGGTGACCTTGTTCACGGGCGCCGGCGGCGAGTATTCGGCGCGGATCGCCGGCATCGAGCGCTTGCGGGTCAGCGTGGAGATCCTGCAGTGGTTGCCCACCGAGCGTGAATCGCCGCTTTCGATCACCCTGGTACAGGCGCTGCAGGCCGGGGACAAGATGGACATGACGGTGCAGAAAGCCGTCGAACTTGGCGTCGATCGCTTCGTCCCGGTGATTTCGCGGCGCAGCGTGGTTCGCCTTGCCGATCAACGTGCCTTGCGCCGGGCCGAGCATTGGCGTGGAGTTGTCGCTGCGTCCTGCGAACAGTGCGGACGCAACCGCTTGCCGGAGGTCGCGATTCCGGAAAGCCTCGAACATTGGTTGATGCGGCCGCCGCCGCCGGGCGTTCTACGCCTGCTGCTGGCGCCGGTGGCAAGTTACTCGTTGGCGATGCTGTCGGGTCCGTCGGCGGACGGCCATATCGAACTTCTGGTCGGCGCCGAAGGTGGGCTGGCGCCGGAGGAAGTCCGGTTGGCGGCGCTGGCCGGTTTTCTGTCCGTACGTCTCGGGCCGCGTATCCTGCGCACCGAGACGGCTGGCCTGGCTGCCCTGGCGGCAATCCAGTTTTTGTGGGGTGACTTGAAGGAGGGAACTACTGATGTTTGAATCGGCAGAACTGGGACACAAGATCGACAAGGAAACGTTCAAGGCGGAAGAGCCCAAGTTGCGCGCGGCCTTGCTCGAAACGCAGGAGCTATTGCGCGAGAATGGTTCGTTTCCGGTGGTCATCCTGATCAGCGGCGTTGACGGGTCGGGCAAGGGCGAAACCATCAACGTCCTCTACGAGTGGATGGATCCTCGCTACATGTCGACGCATGCGTTTTACGCGCCGACTGCCGAGGAGCGCGCGCGTCCGTCGATGTGGCGCTACTGGCGGGCGTTGCCGCCGAAGGGCCGGATCGGGATCTTTGCCGGTTCCTGGTATTCGCAGCCGATCGCCGAACGGATCACCAACAGTCTCTCGCGCTCTGATTTCGACCAGCGCATGGATCAGCTCAATCGCTTCGAAGCGATGTTGGTCAATGAAGGTGCGCTGGTACTCAAGTTCTGGATTCACCTTTCCAAGGACGCGCAGCGCGAGCGGCTGAAGGCGATCGAAGCCAACCCGTTGACCAAGTGGCGAGTGACCAAGGCGAGCTGGGATCGCCTGAAGACCTACGACAAGCTGCAGGAGGTTGCCGGCCACCTGTTGCGTACGTCGAATACGCCCTGGGCACCGTGGATCATCGTCGAAGGTACCGACGACCGCTATCGCCACCTTACCGTCGGCAAGACGATCCTCGAATCGCTGCAGAAGCGCCTGGCCGACAAGCGTGACCAGAACTCGCCGGTAGCGCCGCCGTTCTCGCCGCGCATCGACCGGCTGGACGTGCTCAGTTCGCTCGACATGACGCAGAGCTTGACGAAAAAGGTTTACGAGACCGAGCTTTCGCTGTGGCAGGGGCGCCTGGCGGAACTGATGCGCCACGCCGAGTTCCGCAAGCGCGCCTTGATCCTCGCTTTCGAAGGTTCCGATGCGGCCGGCAAGGGAGGCGCCATCCGGCGCATCACCTCGGCGATGGATGCGCGGCAGTATCAGCTCGTGCCGGTTGCCGCACCGACCGAAGAGGAGCGTGCGCAGCCGTACCTGTGGCGATTCTGGCGGCACATGCCGCGTCTTGGGCGGGTCGTCATTTTCGATCGCACCTGGTACGGGCGCGTCCTCGTCGAGCGCGTCGAAGGGTTCTGCACTGATGCCGACTGGTTGCGCGCCTACTCCGAGATCAACGATTTCGAGCATGACCTCTGGCGAGCCGGCGGTATCGTCGTCAAGTTCTGGCTGCAGATCAGCGACGAGGAGCAACTCAAGCGCTTCGACGAGCGCGCGAAGATCGAGCACAAGCGTTTCAAGATCACCGAGGAAGACTGGCGCAACCGCGAGAAAGCCGGCGCCTATCATGAGGCGGTCTGCGACATGGTCGACCGGACCAGTTCCGGAACCGCGCCGTGGACGCTCGTCGAGGCCAATGACAAGCTGTTTGCCCGGATCAAGATCTTGCGGACGATCTGCGAACGGGTGGAAAAGGAGCTCAAAGTCGATCCGATGAAGCTTTCGCCGGTGGCTCCGCCGAAGGCAGTCAGGGCGGCGAGTTCGGCCGATGCCAAGGTCGAGGAGGTTAGTGAGGCCAAGGAGTCGAAGACCGAGGTGACCAAGGAATCACGCGCCGACAAGGCGAGAGAGGCCAAGGCCGCCAAGGCAAGAGAAAAGGCACGACCCGCGGCGTGATATGTCCGACGACCTGAGTTCTGCACACTTCGTCGCCTGGTTCCGGTCGGTTGCGCCGTACGTCAATCTCTTTCGCGGCAAGACCTTCCTCATCGCCTTTGGCGGCAAGGCCATCGCGGGCCAATTGGCGCGCACGCTGGCGTATGACGTCAACCTGCTCGCGGCGTTGGGTGTGCGGCTCGTGCTGGTCCATGGAGCACGGCCGCAGATCGAGGAATTGCTGCGCGAACGCGGAATTCAGTCGGTCTATCACGGCAACTATCGGGTCACCGACGCCAAGGCTCTCGATTGCGTGATCGACGCGGTGGGCAGCATCTACGTCGAGATCGAGGCCCTGCTGTCGCAGGGCCTCGCCGATACGCCGATGGCCAACAGCACGATTCGCGTCGTTGGCGGTAACTTCATTACCGCCAAGCCGGTCGGCGTGGTCGATGGGGTCGATCTGCAGTACTCGGGTCAGGTGCGCAAGATCGATGGTGAGGGCATCCGTGCGCAGTTGGGGCTTGGCAACATCGTTCTCCTGTCGTGCATCGGATCGAGCCCGACCGGCGAGATCTTCAATCTGGCGATGGAAGAAGTCGCCGAAGCGGTGGCCACCTCGCTGCTCGCCGACAAGCTGATTTTCCTGACGGACAGCCAGGGTGCGACCGATATCGACGGTGCTCTGCTCGACGAGTTGACGGTGGAAGCGGCCGAGCGTTTGATCAGTCTCGGCGACTGGTTGTCAACCGATGTCAAGCGCTACCTTCCGTGCGCGGCGCGGGCCAGTCGCGCCGGTGTCGGGCGCGTACACCTGCTCGGCTACGACGAGGACGGCACGTTGTTGCGCGAGCTGTTCACGCGCGATGGCGTGGGCACGGTGATCACCCGCGAGTCGCTGGAACAGCTGCGCGATGCCCGGCCCGACGACATTGGCGGCCTGGTGGCGCTGATCGAGCCGCTCGAAGAGGACGGCACACTGGTCCGTCGTTCGCGTGAACTGCTCGAGCGGGAGATCACGCGCTTCTCGGTGGTCGAACACGACGGCCTGATCGTCGCTTGTGCCGCGCTCTACCCTTACGGTGAGGAACAGGCTGAACTTGCCTGCCTGGCCGTGCATTCGCACTATCGCCGCTGGGGCTACGGCGCGCTGCTGATGAAGCGTATCGAGGCAAGAGCCCGCGCATCGGGGGTCAGGCGCCTGTTCGTTCTCACCACGGTGACCGCGCACTGGTTCAAGGAGCGTGGCTTCAGCAAGCGCCGCGTCGATGATCTGCCGGCCGAGAGACGTTTGGTCTACAACCTGCAACGGCGTTCAAGCGTATTGATGAAGGAGTTGTAGTTTACTGGCGGTTCCGGCGCTTTTCATGGTGCACCGGCGACGGTGACCGACCGCCACGGACGAACCGCCGAAAAATCACTGAGGAGTTGATTGCATGGCAAGAATGGTTAACTGTGTCAAGCTCGGTCGCGAGGTTGAAGGTCTCGACTTCCCACCGTATCCCGGCGACCTGGGTAAGCGGATCTATGAAGGGGTATCCAAGGAAGCGTGGCAGCAATGGGTGCGCATGCAGACGATGATCATCAACGAGAATCGCCTCAATCTCGCCGATGCCGCGCATCGCAAGTATCTGGCCGAGCAGATGGAGAGGCACTTCTTCGGCGATGGCGCCGACAGGGTGCAGGGCTACGTTCCTCCCTCCGCCTGATCGGCTGCACGCCGGCGGGCGGGTCAGGCGGCGGTCAGGGTGCGCACGCCGTCAGCCGTGCCGAGCAGGCAGACGTCCGCTGGTCGGCAGGCAAAGAGGCCGTTGGTGACCACGCCGACGATCTGGTTGATGCGCGTTTCCAGTTCGACCGGATCGGCAATCGGCAAGCCGCCGACATCGACGATCAGGTTGCCGTTGTCGGTGACGAAGCCCGCACGCCGAAGCGGCGTGCCGCCGATCTTGGCCAGTTCGCGGCGGACATGGCCAAGAGCCATGGGAATGACTTCGACCGGCAGAGGAAAGCGACCGAGCACCGGTACGAGTTTCGATCCGTCGGCAATGCACACGAACTTCCGGGCGACTGCCGCGACGATCTTCTCGCGCGTCAGCGCGCCACCCCCGCCCTTGATCATTTGCATCGCTGCGTTGATCTCGTCCGCGCCGTCCACATAGACGGGCAGTTCCTCGACCTCGTCGAGGTCGAAGACCGCGATGCCATGGCTGGCGAGTCGTTGCCTGGTCGCCTCGGAACTTGCGACGGCACCGCCGATGCGGTGCTTGATGGCCGCCAGCGCATCGATGAAGCAGTTCGCCGTCGAGCCGGTCCCGACGCCGACGATCTTTCCGTCGACCACGTGCGCGAGGGCCGCGTGCGCGACCGCCTTCTTCATTTCGTCCTGGGTCATCGCTGTCCTGTAGCGTGGTGGAAGGCCGCCATTGTAACCATCCACGGCGATCGAGGACAGCCGGCCCCAGCGAGCAACGCGGCCGACCGGGATGACGCGTCGACTCGCTATACTGGCCGGCCTCGAACCACGGCAAGGAGCAGCACGTGACTGATGAAAGCCCTTTCAAGGGGCAGACGGGTTTGCGGCGGGTCTGGAACGCGTTCCACTATTCGCGGGCGGGCTTGCGCGCCGCCTTTCTCGCGGAGGACGCCTTTCGTCAGGAGGTGCTGCTCGCTGCAGTGTTGGTTCCGCTCGCGCTCTGGGTGGCCCCGGACGGCGTCGGGCGGGCGCTGATGATCGGTAGTGTGTTGCTGGTCCTCATCGTTGAACTGCTCAACTCGGCGATCGAGGCCACCGTTGATCGGGTCTCGCTGGACCGGCACCCCTTGGCCAAACGTGCCAAGGATATCGGCAGTGCTGCGGTGCTGCTCGCCTTGCTCAACGTGCTTGCTGTGTGGGCCTGCGTTCTCCTCGGCTAGGACCAGATCTGCTGCGCCGGCGATCGGCAGGTGGCTTTGTGCCTGGCCGCTCGGTTGCCGTTCAGGTAAGGCGGCGCAGGTGCATCATGACCGAGATCCTGGCGCCCAGCCAGCCCAGGGCACCGCCGATTGCGGCCAACCTCGCGACGTCGCCCGGCGACAGGCTCTGCAGCGTGAAGCTGGCCCCATAGAGCCGCGTCAGCTCGCTGACCGGCGGGATCAGCAACTGGAAGCCGCCGGTTACCAGGAGCGCCGCGCATAGCCCGCCGAGAGCACCCTGCAGCATGCCGAAGTAATGGAGTGGTCGTCGGACATAGGTGTCGGTCGCGCCGACCAGCCGGGCAACCTCGATTTCGGCCGCCTGGGCGAGGATCTGCAGGCGAATGGTGTTGAAGGTGATGGTTACCAGGGCTCCCGCGAAGAGCGCGCCGAGCAGCATGACGACGAGTCTGCCGAGCCGCAGCAGAGCATCGAAGCGTTTCACCCACTCCGAGTCCAGTTGAACATGTGCCACTTTCGGCCAGCCAGCGAAGACCTTGGCCAGGTGTTCGAGCGACTCCGGCTGCGGGTCCGCTGGGGTGATGACAAAGGCGTCCGGCAGAGGATTTCTCGGCAGGCTGGCGATGATCTCCGCCATTCCTTCGGATGCCTGCAGGCGTTTAAGCGCCTCGTCCCGCGGAACGAAACGCCAGTTGCCGACGCGTGCCTCCTTGAGTCGTGACTCGATCTCGCTGACCTCGCGTTTGCCGGCCTCGAGGCTCAGGAAGATGCTGATCTGTTGCACGCCGGGCGTGTCGCTGGTCAGTTGGCGCAGGTTTTCGAGAGCCAGCCAACCGGCCGTCGGCAGGGTCAACGCGACGCCGACGACGAGCAGTGACAAGAGCGTGTTCAGCGGTGCCGCGGTCAGGCGGCGCAGCGCGTCGCGCAGGGCGGCCAGATGCTGGGCGAACCAGGCCTTCACGGCACGACACCGTCGGCGGACGGGCACGGCGGTTGTTCGGTCATCTGGCCGTGTGCCAGGCGGAGAACCCGCGGCCGCATGCCGGGCGGGCACAGCGGGTCGTGGGTGACGATCAGAACGGTCACTCCGACCTGCTGAAAGGCGCGGAAGATTTCGAGGATCTCGATCGCCGATGCGGCGTCGAGATTGGCAGTGGGTTCATCGGCAAGAATGATGGCCGGTCGATTGACGACGGCGCGAGCGATCGCCAGGCGTTGCTGCTCGCCGCCGGAAAGCGCGATCGGCAAGGTTCTTTCGCGGTCGTGCAGACCCACTTTGGCGAGTGCGGCCTGTGCTCGGCGCTGTGCCTCCTTCGCCGGGTGACCGGCAATGGCCAGCGGTAACAGCACGTTATCGAGTACGTTGCGATCGAAGAGCAGCTTGCGGTCCTGGAAGATCAGTCCGAGCTTGCGACGCAAATAGGGAATGGCGTTCCGGCGCAAGGCCGCAAGGTTTTGACCGTTGATCACGATGCTGCCCGAGGTGGGCCGTTCGATCGCCGCCAGCAGCTTGAAGAGCGTCGATTTGCCGGCGCCTGAGTGGCCGGTGAGAAAAACCATCTCGCCGGCGGTGATTTCGAAGCTGACTCCCTTGAGCGCTTCGCGGCCTTCCGGGTAGCGCTTGGTGACCTCGTTGGCGGTAATCACTCGAAGAGCGCGTCGACAAAATCGCGGGCACTGAACGGTCGCAGATCGTCGATGCCTTCGCCGACGCCGATGAAGCGGACGGGTTTCGGGCACTGGCGAGCGATGGCGGCGACGACGCCGCCCTTGGCCGTGCCGTCGAGCTTGGTCAGCACCAGGCCGCTGACCTGGATCGCCTTGTCGAAGGCCATCACCTGCTGCAAGGTGTTTTGGCCGAAGGTCGCGTCGAGGACCAGCAGCGTCTCGTGCGGAGCGGTGGGGTCGGCCTTCTGGATGACCCGCCGCACCTTGGCAATCTCGTCCATCAGATGCAACTGCGTCGGCAGGCGGCCGGCGGTATCGGCCAGTACGACGTCGATGCCGCGTGCTTTGGCCGCCGCGATGGCGTCAAAGATCACCGCCGCCGGATCGCCGGATTGCTGCGCAATGACCGTTACGTTGTTGCGTTCGCCCCAGGTCTGCAGCTGCTCGCGCGCCGCCGCTCGGAAGGTATCGCCGGCGGCCAGCAGGACGGACAGGCCATGAGCCTGAAAGTGCTTGGCCAACTTGCCGATCGAGGTCGTCTTGCCGGCGCCGTTGACGCCAGCAATCATGATGATGAAAGGCCGGTGCGAGGAAAGGTCGAGGGCCTCCTCGAGCGGTCGCAGGAGTTCGTACAGGGCTTCCGACAACGCGTGCTGAATGGCCTCCGGCGTTTCGAGCTTGTCGCGTTTGGCACGCATCTTGAGTTGATAGAGCAGGTGCTGGGTTGCGTCGAGGCCGACGTCGCTGGTCAGCAGCAGGGCTTCCAGCTCTTCGAGCAGTTCGTCGTCGACTTTGCCGCGCGAGAAAAGCGACTTCAGCTTGCCGCCAAATTGGGCGCGCGTGCGTGCCAGGCCGGACTTGAGACGTTGTCGCCACGAGCTGGCAGTCGGCGCCTCTGTGGGTTCGGCAATGGTTGGGTCGGCCGTGGGAGCTTGAACAGGGGATTTCTTGAGGAAACCAAACATGGTGCTTCCGTGTCTGAAAGGCGCTCGGGTGGGCAGGCAGTGGTAAGATGCCGGCGCGATTGCCCGACAACCTCAAATTCTATCAGAAGCGATTCATGCCCATGCGTCACGCGAGACTGGTTCCCTGGCTGCTGGCTCTGGCGCTGCCGGTAACGGTACTGGCCAACCCCTATGAACGTCAACTGGCGAATGGCCTGCGGATCATCGTCAAGGAGGACCGGCGTGCGCCGACGGTGGCGCACATGGTGTGGTACCGGGCTGGCAGCATGGACGAAAAGAACGGTACCACGGGTGTGGCACATGTCCTCGAACACATGATGTTCAAGGGGACGCCAGCGGCCGGACCCGGCGAGTTCAACCGCCGCGTGGCGGCGGCAGGCGGGCGTGACAATGCCTTCACCAGCCGCGATTACACGGCCTATTTCCAGCAGGTGCCGAAGCACAAACTGTCCGACATGATGCAGCTCGAGGCGGATCGCATGCGTCACCTGACGCTGGATTCCGGTGAGTTCGCGCAGGAAATCAAAGTGGTCATGGAGGAGCGCCGACTGCGCACCGAGGATCAACCGCAAGCCCTCCTCTTCGAGCAGCTGATGGCTACGGCATTGCAGGCGCATCCCTACCGGGTACCGATCATCGGCTGGATGAACGACCTCGAGAACATGACGGCCTCGGACGCGCGCGTCTGGTACGAAAGCTGGTACGTCCCCAACAATGCCTACGTCGTGGTCGTTGGTGACGTCGACCACGAGGCCGTATTCGAGCTTGCCGAGCAGCACTACGGTCCGCTGCCGGCGCGTGCCCTGCCGAACCGGAAGCCGCAGGATGAGCCCGCGCAAACCGGTATCCGGCGGTTGACCGTCAAGGCGCCGGCGGAACTGCCGATCGTGATGATGGCCTACAAGGTACCGGTCATCCGCGATGTCGCCCAGGACATCGACCCCTACGCGCTGGAAATGCTGTCGGCAGTTCTCGCCGGCCATGAGGCCGCGCGCTTTTCCAAGAACCTGATTCGCCAGCAGCGTCTGGCTGTCGAGGCGACCACCAGCTATCGTACGACGGCGCGTGGTCCGGGCGTTTTCTACCTCTATGGGTCGCCTAGCGAAGGGAAGACGCGTGCCGAACTTGAAGCGGGTTTGCGTAGCGAAATTGCCGACGTGCAGGAGAAGGGCGTGGCTGCCGACGAACTTGCGCGTGCCAAGGCGCAGCTGATTGCCGGGCAGATCTACAAACTCGATTCGATGTTTGCGCAAGCGATGGAAATCGGTCAGCTGGAGTCGGTGGGAATTGCCTACGCGGAGAACCGGCGCATCATCGAGAAGCTGCAGGCGGTGACCGCCGAGCAGGTTCAGGCGGTGGCCAACAGGTATTTTCGCGATGAGCATCTGACGGTCGCCGAACTCGACCCGCAGCCCCTGCCCTCGGCGCCACGTGCGCGCTCCGCTTTCGCCCCGCGTCATTGATTGAGAGCCTGACGATGAATCCTTGCCAGCTGCTGGTGTGCACGTTTCTCGCCCTGGCCGCGCAGTTGACCCAGGCCGGCCCGAAGATCGAGTTCTGGCAGGCGACTTCCGGCGCGCGCGTGTTCTTTGTCGAGAATCACACGCTGCCGATTCTTGACGTTCAGGTCGATTTCGCTGCCGGCACGGCTCGTGAAGCCCAGGGCAAGGCCGGCGTCGCCCAGTTGACGCGCGCGTTGCTCGACCTCGGCGCGGCGGGGATGGACGAGACGCAGATTGCCAGCCGGATGGCTGATCTGGGTGCGCAATTGTCGGGAGGAGTGGACCTCGATCGGGCGTCAGTCTCACTACGTACGCTGTCGATGGCTGACAAACGGGGCCCGGCGCTCGCCATGCTGCGCGCCATCCTGACCAGTCCACAGTTCCCGACGCAGGTCTTCGACCGCGAGCAGGCACGTTCCGTGGCCGCTCTCAAGGAGGCGCTGACGCGGCCGGACACGATTGCCAGCCGGGCGTTCTGGTCGGCGATGTATCCCGCGCACGCCTATGGCAGGCATGCGACGCCGGAGTCGGTGAACGCGCTGGGGCGGGCCGATGTCCTCGCCTTCCATGCGGCGAATTACACCGCGCAAGGTGCTACCGTCACGATCGTCGGCGATCTGTCGCGTTCGCAGGCCGGGTTGCTGGCCGAGGAACTGACCGGCGGCCTGATGCCCGGGGCGGTGGTCGGCCCCGTCGCTGTGCCCGAATTGCCCCTCGCGGGTGAGCAGCGGATTGCTCACCCGGCAGCGCAGGCACATCTGCTGCTCGGGCTGCCGGCACTCAAGCGCGGCGACCCGGACTTCTTTCCGCTGGTCGTCGGAAACTATTCGCTTGGCGGTGGCGGCTTCGTTTCACGTCTGATGAAGGAGGTGCGTGACAAGCGCGGACTGGCCTATAGCGTGAGTAGTTTCTTCCAGCCGCTGGGGCAGTTGGGGCCCTTCCAGATCGGCATGCAGACCAAGAAGGCACAGGCCAACGATGCCCTGAAGGTGACGCGTGAAGTCCTCGCGGCCTTCCTCGCGCAAGGGCCGAGCGAGGTCGAGTTGCAGGCCGCAAAGCAGAACCTGATCGGCAGCTTTCCTTTGCGCCTCGACAGTAATCGCAAGCTTCTGGACAATGTCGCGATGATCGGTTTCTACGGGTTGCCGCTCGACTATCTCGACCGCTATCCCGAGAACATCGAAAAGGTGACCGCGGCCGACATCCAGGCGGCGTTTGCGCGGCATGTGCGGCCCGAGCACTTGGTGACCGTGGTGGTCGCCGGGGAATAGTCTCCTGAACTCGGTGCGGATCATCGGCGGTGAATGGCGGCGGCGTGTCCTGCGCTTTCCCGCTTTGCCGGGATTGCGGCCGACGCCGGACCGCGTGCGCGAGACCCTGTTCAACTGGCTCGGGCAGGATCTGAGCGGGTTGTCCTGCCTGGATCTGTTCGCCGGCAGTGGTGCTCTGGGTTTCGAAGCCGCGTCGCGCGGAGCGGCGAGGGTGGTCATGGTCGATACGTCGGCAAAGGTGCTGGCGGCGCTGGCGGACAACGCCACTGCGCTGGGAGTGGGCAAGCGCGTGGAGATTGTCCGCTCGGATGCGGTAAGATTCGCGAGTTCTGCCGGGTTGCGCTTCGACGTCCTGTTTCTCGATCCGCCGTTCCATCAGGGCTGGATGGACCGTCTGGCACCCCTGACCGCAGACGTCCTGGCTGAGGATGGGGTGATCTACGCCGAGGCGGAAATGTGCCTGGAGAGCTGCGGGGTCTGGCGGACGGTACGCCAGGGCAGAGCGGGCCAGGTTTTCTATCACTTGATGCGGCGAGGCGAAGCTGATGGCGCTGAATAAGCGGGTGGCAATCTATGCAGGAACCTTCGATCCGATGACCCGCGGTCATGAGGATCTCGTTCGCCGCGCGGCCTGTCTGTTTGACCGGCTGATCGTGGCGATCGCCGAGAGCCAGCCGAAGAGGCCCTTCTTTTCGCTCGCCGAGCGAGTGGAAATGGCAGGGGAGATCCTTGCGCCCTACCCGAATGCTGAAATCTGCGGTTTCAACGGTCTGCTCATGGACTTCGTGCACGCCAAGGGAGCCAAGGTGATTATCCGCGGCTTGCGCGCCATTTCCGACTTCGACTATGAGTTTCAGATGGCGGGGATGAACCGGAATCTCTACCCGGAGGTGGAAACTGTATTCTTGACGCCGGGTGAGCAGTATCTGTTCATCTCGGCGACGATGGTGCGCGAGATCGCTCTTCTCGGCGGCGATGTCAGCAAGTTCGTCCAGCCAGCCATCGGTGGCCGACTGGCCAAGCGTGTGCGAGAAATTTCAACGACCTGAAGGAACAGCAAGCATGTCTCTGATTATCACCGACGAATGCATCAACTGCGACGTCTGCGAGCCCGAGTGCCCGAACGAGGCAATTTTCCAGGGTGCCGAGATCTACGAGATCGACCCGAGCAAGTGCACCGAATGCGTCGGTCACTACGATACTCCCCAGTGTGTCGAAGTCTGCCCGGTTGACTGCATTCCGAAGGATCCGGCACACGAGGAAAGCGAGGACCAACTGTGGGTCAAGTACGAGAAGCTGACCGGCAACACGGGGCGTGCGTGAAGCGGGGAGCCAGGTCTTCGCCACACTGTGTCGGACGACGGCCAGAAGTGCTGCGTCAGTCGCCCGCGGTGTTCTCGGTCGGTGTTGTCATTCCATCGCGGCCAGGGTGACGTCCCTGACCAGATTCAGTTGCGCGCGTCGTGCTCGGGAGGAGTTCGTATGGCGGGCAAGCTGCGCGCCGTCAAGCGGGCGCGACTTCGGCAGCGTGGCTGCCAACGGATCGACCGGCTCGTCGTTGCCCCGGAACTCATAATGTAGGTGCGGTCCGCTCGCCAGACCCGTCTGGCCGACAGTACCGATCGTGTCCCCCTGACGGATGCGTGCTCCTGGTCGGATTCCCGGCGCAAAGTCATCGAGGTGACCGCAAGCGGTCGAGTAAGCGCCCTGGTGCCTGAGGACGATCAGCTTGCCGTAGCCATTGCGAAAGTCGGCGGCCTCGACGATACCGTCGGCGACGGCGAGGACTCTGGTTCCCGTGGGCGCAGCGTAGTCGACCCCCTTGTGAGCTCGCCAGGTTTGCAGGATCGGGTGCAAGCGAGCGTCGGCAAATCCTGAAGTGACCCGCGAGAACTCGATCGGCGAGAGCAGGAAGGCCTTGCGCAGGCTCCGGCCGTCTGCCGTGTAGTAGCCGGTTGTTAACACCCCATACGCATATTCCGCACTTTCCAGGCAGGAGCGAATCCTAAGCTGTTGATTTGCTTGATGCTGGATTTTTCCGACGTTTTGTAGTGCCATAATAGTTCCGCCAGGGCCGCTGGGCCTCTTGCTTTTGTTGTACGATCGTGTGCATGTTCATCCGACAGACAAGAACGAGCAACAAGGCGACAGGAGAAGGCTACGTCACCTACCGGCTGGTGCGTACCGAGCGCATCGGTGGCAAGGTCCGTCAGATCACGGTGTTGAACCTCGGCCGCCATTTTCCGATCAAGTCGGAAGACTGGCCGATCCTGTGCAGCCGCCTGGAGCAGTTGCTCAATCCGCAGGCTC
>Ga0209792_1000154_pt1 | contig 85903 bp, 74 predicted proteins | sample EBPBio142005_DNA_FD_185860 | JGI IMG/M metagenome (GOLD analysis project Ga0209792, IMG submission 185860) | Wastewater treatment Type I Accumulibacter community from EBPR Bioreactor in Madison, WI, USA - Reactor 1_6/14/2005_ DNA (SPAdes)... | ecosystem: Engineered > Bioreactor > EBPR >...
CTATCCAAATTTTGTATTTTTAAATTGTAACTAAAAAATAAACCTCTCTAAAACAGCTTTTAAAAAGGTTAAATTTTATTTGTTTAAAAAATTATTTTGACAAAGTAGGGGTTGTGCAACAGTTACCGATGTTTGGCAAAAGATTTAGAAGATTTAAAATTGCGATTAAAATTTATGGAGCCAACAAAGTTATTTATACACCAAGAGCTCTCAATCAATTAAAAAATATATATGATTTAGGTTTTTCAAATTTTGAAATTTGTATGGCAAAAACACCTATGAGTTTTTCTGATGATGATAAAAAAATGGACGACCAAATGATTTTACAATAACAGTTCGTGAGTTCGAAATATCTTCAGGAGCAGGATTTATCGTACCTCTTTTGGACGATGTAATGCGTATGCCTGGTTTGCCTGCTACTCCTAATGCAGAACGAATAGATATTGATAATAACGGCAAAATATCTGGATTGTCATAACACTGCTTTATTTAATAAAAAAACGGAACAGAATAATTATTCTGTTCCGTTTTTTTAAATATGAATTATATTACTATTTATTTCCTTTTTGATAATCGGCAATAAACTGCGCCAATCCGCTATCAGTAAGCGGATGTTTCAATAAACCTAAAATAGCCGAAAGTGGTCCGGTCATAACATCTGCACCAATTTTAGCACAATTTACTATGTGCATTGTATGACGTACAGAAGCTGCTAAAATTTCGGTTTCAAAACCGTAGTTGTCATATATTTCGCGTATCTCTTGGATAAGATTTAATCCATCAGTTGAAATATCATCTAATCTACCAACAAATGGCGATACATAGGTTGCTCCGGCTTTGGCAGCCAATAGAGCTTGTCCGGCAGAAAACACCAAAGTAACATTGGTTTTAATTCCTTTTTCAGAAAAATATTTACAGGCTTTAATTCCGTCTTTGGTCATTGGAAGTTTTACAACTATTTGCGAATGTAATTCGGCAAGTTGTTCGCCTTCTTGTATCATGCCTTCATAATCGGTAGCAATTACTTCGGCACTTACATCACCATCTACTACATTACAAATGTCTACATAATGTTTTAAAATATTGTTTGTTCCTGTAATACCTTCTTTTGCCATAAGACTTGGATTGGTTGTTACACCATCAAGAATACCTAAGGCTTGTGCTTCTTTAATTTCGTTAAGATTTGCTGTGTCAATAAAAAATTTCATCTGTATTTATTTTAGAGTTGTGTTATTTTAAGTTATAATGGTTCATTAACATTTTTTCATATACGGTATCTGGTAAAACGCGTTTCAAAACTATGGAAAATTTTTGCATAAATGCCCCAACTTTGTAATGAATTTTTGGTTTTTTTGTATTGATAATTTTATAAATAGCTTCTGCCATATCTATCGGATTATTGCCAGCATCTACATGAGTATCCATGGTTTTGAGTACTTCACCATAAACATTTTCGTAAGCCGAGCCTTTTATAACAGGAGCATGAAATCGTCCTGCTGCTATATTGGTTGCAAAATCGCCCGGTGCTACATTGGTAATTTCAATACCAAACTGTTTTACTTCCATGCGCAATGCCTCGGTGATGAGCTCTAATGCGCCTTTGCTTGCCGAATATACGCCACGATAGGGCAATCCCATATAACCGGCAATAGAAGTAATGTTAATAATCAATCCTGATTTTTGGCTTCGCATTGTAGGTAAAACCCTTTGCATACAGGCTATTGGACCAAAAAGATTGGTTTCGAAATTATTTTTAATTTCTGTTAAAGGAATTTCTTCTATTGGACCCGTTATACCCACACCAGCATTATTAATAAAAACATCGATTCTACCAGCGCGAGCCAAAACATCATCTATAGCTTGCTGAATAGAAGCTTCGTTTCGCACGTCTAAAGCAACTAAATTAATTTTTGTATCGGGATACTTTTCGGGGTTACGACTGGTGCCAAAAACTGTAAAATCTTTGCTTTGCAAATATTCGCCAATGGCTTTACCAATGCCCGACGAGCCGCCTGTTATGAGAACTACTTTTTTCATTATAATAAATCTTGTCCGAATTGAAGCATATATAAATTGTTATCATAAATAGCAAACTCACGCATGCCCCAATCAAAATTATCAATTTCGTAGCAAATTTTTACTTTGTCTTTTATAGCATTCCAAAGTGTATCTACATCATCAGTTTTTATATAAAATGTTCCCGAAAAATAAGGCCTTTCGAACGGCGTATGGTCGTTTGGTTTGGCAATCATCAATTCGCATTGATCTTTATGAATTGCTGCCCAGCCCCAATCTTCATTGTAATTTCCGCAGGTAAAACCCAAAATATCGCAGTAAAAATCAACGGTTTCTTGAAGTTTATCTGTCCAAATCATTGGAACAATTGGTTCAAATTTCATGAAATATATTTTTTTGTAAATTTATTATAAAAGTTTTATTCCGAGACCATAACCATCGCTCAAATTTATTTTTCCATTGCAAATTTGTGTTCCTGTTGCAATATCATTGGCTAACAAATTGGCTCCGTCTAAATCGGCAAAATCGCAAAGTGACGCCAATACAGCATCGGCAGAAATACCAACCGTAGTTTCGGTCATGCAACCAATCATGATTTTAAAATTCATTTTTTTGGCTTCCGAAATGATTTGTAGAGCAGGAGTGATGCCGCCACATTTTACCAATTTGATATTAATACTTTGGTAATGATTTTTTAGTTTTTGCAAATCGGTTAGGGTTTGGCAGTCTTCATCTGCCATCCAATTGATGGCGTCGTTTTCTGATAAAACCGAAAAATTTTCGCTTCCAATTTTCATTGGTTGTTCAAAGTATTTGAATTTCGTAAATTCTTTATTTTTAGTTATTTGAACGCAATTAGCTGCAGTAAAACTTGCATTAGAATCTATAGCAATATTTTGTGGTAATGCTGCTAATTGTTGTAATTGTTCTTCGTTGTAATTTTTACATTTTACTTTGAAGTGATTCCATTTTGAGTTGGTTATCTTCTGGATTTGATTTTCGATGGTGTCGATGCTTATCGTTATTGAAGATTCGATTGTAATATTGTTAGAAACTTGTGCAATATCAAAAAAAGTCTTTTTTTCTAATTTACCGAACAAATCCCAAAAGGCACAATCTAAAGCCGATTGCAAAAACGGATGCAGTTGCAACGAAAATAAAAACTCACTAAACGCATACGGACTTTCGATTGTGTGTTTTTCAACAAATTGTTGAATTGCTTTGAGTTTTAAATCAAATTCAGTAAGGTTGATATTGTAATAATTGATGGCTGTGCATTCGCCATAACCTGTTTCGCCATGTTTTGATAACGCAACCAGCAAGGCTTCGCGATAATCATAATTTCCGTAAGCAATAGCAAAAGTTTCTTTGAGTTGCAGTTTAAGAATTTGCCAGGAAAGTTTCATGAGGTAAAATAAAAAATGGCAAGCGATCTACATCGCACCGCTACAACCGCATACCTTTGCTGTGTTCCCACCCTGGAGGATTTTGCAGGAGCTGGTCGTGTAGGACTTGCCGCTGCAAATATACAATCTTTTTAAATTTTTGCAATAATTTAAGAAGAATATAAATACATTTGCGAAACAAAAAAGTAACTAAGAAAATGAAAGTTTATAAAGTATTGCCTATCATTGCTTTAGGCTTGGTAATGGTAAATTGTAAATCAAAAGAAAATGTTTTTACCATAAATGATACTGCTATTAAATCGCAATATACGCAAAAAGAAAGTCTGCCGTTGGAGGTAAATAATCCGGAAAATGATAAAATAGATAGTATTGTTTTTTATATGAACAATAAGAAACTTACTTCGCTTAAAGGTGCTACAAAGGGCAATGCTTCGCTTGCGAGTACCAAATTTGGTGTGTATAGTTTGAAATCGGAAACGTATAGTGATAATGAAAAGTTTGTAGATTCGACCGAAGTGGAAGTGGTATCGGATATTGAGCCTAAATTATTGTCATACACTTTAGTAAATACCTATCCGCATGATGTGGAAGCGTATACTGAGGGTTTGGAATTTCATGATGGGGTGTTGTATGAAGGCACTGGGAATGGGGAAGGACCTTCGGGGAAAAAAGGTGTTTCGAGTTTGCGAAAAATTGACTACAAAACGGGGAAGGTTTTGCAACGTGTAGAGTATCCTCAATCGGTTTTTGGGGAAGGAATTACGATTCTTAACGGTAAAATTTATCAGCTTACTTATAAAAATAACGAAGCGTATGTGTATGATTTAAAGACGCTGGCTAAAGAGAAAACGATTCCGTATTATGAAGCGATGGAAGGTTGGGGTATGATGAATGATGGCAAAAATATTTATTATAATGATGGTAGTAATGTGATACATATTGTGGATCCGGAGAGTTTTAAACAGATTGATTACCTGAATGTTTACTCTAAGGCGACTGCTTTGGATTATATCAATGAATTGGAGTTGGTAAACGGAAAAATTTATAGCAATGTGTATCAAAAAGATGCGTTGGTTGTGATTGATTTGGAAACTGGCGCTGTAGAAGGCATTGTAAATTTGGCGGATTTAAAGAAAAAAGTAACGCAACTGATAGATACCGATGTACTGAATGGTATTGCGTATAATACGGCTACTAAAACTTTTTTTGTTACGGGTAAAAACTGGGATAAGTTGTTTGAGATTCGAATAGAGGAGATGTACTAACTACAATTGGTTTATTATTTCTTGGTTTTTTGTTTTTGAAGTTAATTTTCAAATACGTTTGCTGCTAATGTTCCGGCGCTTGGCGGAGTGGTGGAAATCGAAGCTAATTATTTTCTGTTAAAGTTAAAATTTCTTGCGAGAAATAAACGTGAATTTACTACAAAATTCGCAATTGCGAGAAACGGCTGTTATGTGACGTTTGCAAATTTATTCTCCAACTCATTGACATAATCAACTTCTGTTTTGTCAATTAACACTTTTTTGAGTTTCTCCCAATTTTCCTTTGCCAAACTTGTTAAGTTAATCCATTCAATATCTCGCAAAATTTTGGAATCACTTAGTGCTTTTTTTTCTGGTCGGTCAACATATTCTTCAAATTGTTTATGAAACTCCAAGTATATTTTCGCTTCGTATTCTGTTATGAAACCTTCTTCTACAAATTTTGCCAAACCGTTGCCTAAATCTAAATCATCAAAATATGTACAAACCGCTTCAGCATAATCACTAACATAATTTTCAACTCCAGCCTCTAGCCAAACTTTTCTCTGAAAATCATAATGCGACAATTCAAAAAGGCTTTCAAGCCATCTTAATCGAACTTTTTTTCTTAATTCTGAATCCATAATTTGTTTTTAGCAAAGAGTTTCTACAAATGTCACATAACGTTCCGGCGCTTGGCGAGGTTGCGAACTTCGGAACCGATTATTTTCTATCAAAGATAAAATTTTTTGCGAAATGTAAACGTGAATTTACCACAAAATTCGCAATCTTGCCAAACGCCTGTTAGCAAACGGTTTAATCTATCCGCCACAATTTTTCACATGCATAATTTGAATTACTAATTTCTGCCTTGTGTTTAGTACAAAACCATGCAGAATCTCTAAATCTTTTTGTATTTGGTTTTAAAAACTTACATGCATGGCAATTCATTACTTTGATTCCTTTTAGTGAAGCTTCTTTTACTGATTCAATATAATAACTTGGTTCATTTTCATAATCTACATCTTTAATTATTTCATAATATATGTATTCATTCATAGATATATCACCAAGAATTTCTCTCATTTGGCCACTATATGAATATGCTTTACCATCATTATTAATTGTGAATAGAAAAAATAAATTTTTGCATTGATAAGGATTAAAAATATTTTTTGATTCAAATTTTTTCTTGAAATTGTATAGGCTGTGTTTGTTAATTTGAAGCTTGAATGAATTATTATCTAAAAGTTTAATATCATTATCATTTTCGATAGTTATTTCAATTATTCTCAAACCGCTTGATTTTTTTTCATAAGAACAAAAATGTTTAACAGCAAATTCTATTAATATAATTTCATCTGATTTTGTAGAATAAAGCAACACATCTGCTACAAAACCATTAATACCTTTTTCTATTTCGATTTTATCGAACTTTTTTGTTAAATCAAATAACTTTGTTGAATTTTTAAAATCACATTTTACGTTTAAACTTTTTTCACAAGAAATGCATTGTTGGTCAATAAAGTATTCAAGGAAAAAAGGTTTGTTTTCATGTAAACATCTAGAGTAATTTATGAAAAATTTAAGTTTAGCTAGCTTATGTAAATATGATTCGTAACTGCAAAAACTAGTTTTATGAGCAAAATGATGCGCATTAACTTCTCCTTTTTTTGGAATCATTCTGTCTCCGCAGTTGCAACAAAAATAATCTTCTTTTTCTTGTTTGTTGACATCACTAATATTTACAATTTCTTTTATAGAATTAATTGCATATTCGTTTTTCATAGTTCTGTCTTAAAAACTGTTTGCTAACTCCCAAATATACGCAATTACAAAATCTCAATTTCTTTTTTGGATTTTATTTTGATAACGCAGTAGGGGCGTGTGAGTACGGGCGGGTTTAAAGATACTAAATTATTTTTATTACCTACAAAATTGTTTTAGATTATCTTACAGGAAATTGGGGAGCATGTATGCCGAGTTATTGTGGGAAGGTTAGAGGCTGGCTTTTAATTTTGCATTGTTAAATTTATTTTCATTAGATATTCTTTCTATTTTCTTTCTTAAATAATTATTCAATCCTCCTTTTTTTATTTTCAATTCTTTTTCTATAAAATTAAGTAATTCTTCATCAGTTTTACTTTTGTTTAAAATATTCTTTAACATTTTAATTCCATCTTTCTCAATTGCTAAATCACATATTAAAGCTCCAATAACATATTGTGGATTTGTTTCTTCGTCTAATTTCCAAAACTCATTCGGTTTGTTTAAATCAATTTCAGGATGATTTTTTAAATATTCATTAACTCTTTTAATGCTATATAGCAAAGGTTTACCGTTGTGTGAGTTGTTTTCACCCCAATATGCTGATAGTCCTGTTAATAGTAATTCATTTGCATTTGGGAAATAGTTATTTATAAAATGTGTGATTTCGTGTTGGTGGTTTTCACCTGCCAAAGCTGTAGCGTAAACTATATTATTATATGCATCAAAAAAGCCACACTCTTTTTGATTTCCCATTGATAATACATAATCAAATCCTTTAACTCTAAAAATATCTTCGCAATCACGACAAATAAAATAATTAATTTTTTTAGGATTTAGTTCAAAGATAGAACACATTTTATTTAAATATGCGTTTGCTTGTTCTGCTTTTTTTTCATCGAAATTATATTCTGGGAAATAAAGATATGTGATATTACCTATTGTTTTGGTTTTCCAATCTTTAATAAGTTTTGGTTGATAATTTGTTAGGTAAAATTTATCATTTACTTTTGTTGCAACTACATTTGTTATTGCATAAATATCAAAAGTTTCACTACTATAAAATGCTGATTTTATAATGTAATAATCTTCTTCTTTTGATATTGATAGTATTTTATTTTTCAATTGAAAGTAATAAAGTGACGGACTCAAAAAACCTTCGCTTTTCAATAAATCATAACTTTTGTATTTTATTTTATCATTTTCTAACCAATATGGATTGTTATTTATTTCATCTGGATTCGATTTTAAATAATTACTCCAAAGTTTGACAATTATATTTCTCTCTAAATTTAAAGTATCTAAACCAATATTAACAGAAATTTCTTGTGCTGTTGTGTTAAAGCTGATTGTTAGGATAAATAAAAATGTAAAATATAATAATTTCATATTCTTTTATTAATGATTTTTCTGTCATTCTGCAGATAGTTTACTATTATTTTCCAAACGTCAGCCCTCACAAAATATCAATTTCTTTTTTGGATTTTATTTTGATAACGCAGTAGGGGCGTGTGAGTACGGGTGGGTTTGATTTGCGTTTGGGTTCTATCTCTTCTATATTGACTACAATTTTGTCTTTTTGTTCTTTGATGCTTTTAATTTTTATTAAAAAGCCTTCGGATTCTTTTTCGCCCAGATTTACGATGATAAAATTATTGTTGAGTATGTCGTCTTTTTTGATAAAGCCTTTGGTTGCGGGGTTTTTGAGGAGAACATTAAATTCTTCTTCGGTAGTGATGGTTTCGTAAAATCGAAAAGGGGCACCGCTCATTTCGTCGCCTGTAAGTACTTCGTATAAGTTGGTTGTGATGTAGGGTGCTTGTGTGGTTTTGCAACTAACCAAGCTTATTAAAATTCCTAGTACAGCAATGTATTTTTTCATGTTTTGTTTTTTTGATGACTTAAACTTTTTCTAAGGCTTTTTTGTAAACGGCTTCGTATAATGGCAGAATTTGTTCGATATCAAACTTTTTTGCTACCGCCAACGCTTGTTTTTTAAACGCAGAAAGTACTTCATTATTGTGTAAAATCTTTAGGGCATTGCTTGCCATGTTATCTACATCGCCTACGTTGCTTAAAAAGCCCGATATACCTTCTTCATTTACTTCGGGCAAACCACCGGTATTGCTGGAAATTACTGGAACGCCCCATGCCATTGCCTCGAGGGCTGCTAATCCGAAACTTTCGGTTTCTGACGGTAACAAAAACAAATCGGAATAGGAGAGTATTAAATCTATTTCGTTACTGTTTCCAAAAAAGATTACTTGGTCTTTTATGCCTAATTCTTTGCATTGTTTTTCTGCTTTTACTTTTTCGGGTCCATCGCCTACGAGCATAAGTTTGGCTGGAATTTCTTTTTGTATTCTGTAAAAAACCTCGATGACATCTGGAATTCTTTTTACTTTTCTAAAATTACTAATGTGGGTTACGATACGCTCGTGTGGTGCTGCCATTACCGAACGTCTGCATAGAGTTGTCGCATTTTCGCTATCCATGTGATTGAGTTCGATGAAATTTGGAATCACATCAATTTCTTTATCGGTATTGAATAGGGTATAAGTGTCGTTTTTTAAACTTTGAGATACCGAGGTTACAATATCGGATTGATTGATGCTGAAACTTACTGCCGGCTTATAATCGGGGTGATTGCCAACAAGCGTAATGTCGGTGCCGTGCAAAGTAGTAACCATAGGCAGTTTTACGCCTTCATTTTTTAGCATTTGTTTTGCCATATATCCTGCATAAGCGTGTGGTATGGCGTAGTGCACGTGTAGTAAATCTATTTTGTGTTTTTTTACGGTTTCTACCAATTTGCTCGATAATGCCAATTCGTAGGGTTGGTAATGAAACAATGGATATTCGGGAACATTTACTTCGTGGTAATGTACATTGGCATTTAGCAAGGCTAATCGCACGGGTTGCCTATAGGTAATAAAGTGTACGGTATGCCCACGACGCGCCAGCTCCAAACCCAATTCGGTGGCAACTACACCACTTCCGCCAAAGGTAGGATAACAAACAATAGCTATATTCATCTGTGATTTTTAAACCACGAAATTACGGAAATTTTTTAGGATTAAAGGATTTGAAAATCTGAAAGAATGAAATTATTGCTGTATATCTTTTTAACTAAAAGAGTTTGTTTGAATTAATTATTTTGCAATCAGTAATTTATTTTAATTTCTGAAAATAATTACTAACGATTCATTAAACCTTTAAAAAATTGAATTGCTCCAAAAACAATAGCACCCCAAAAAATAAAACCAATATTTGCCGCAGTTGCTACAACCCCGCCAATAAACCACATAGCGCCAAAAAGCATATCTTTATTTGCGGCTTCTCTTTTAGAGTCTTCTATTTGATTTTCGAGATTGTTTACAACAGTAGCAGCGCTTTCCTCGTCAAGACCTTGTTCTATGAGAGCTTTTTTAGTTTCATACGTTCCTTTTCCTTGATTAACCATGAGGTTTGCCGCAAATTGATAAATTTGTTTTACAGCTTCTTGTTGGTCTTTTTCGGTATTTTCCATTTTACCTTTTTTTAGTTAGTGGTTTTGTAAATGTTTCGGTTTTTTGCTAAGTACTAAAAATCAAATATATGATATTTTTTATTCTTACAAAAAATGTTTTTATTTTCAATATTTAATAAGACAATTCAATTCTCCCAATTATAGATTTTTAAAAAGTTTTTAATTGTAAAAATAAATCCACAGAATATTAGTATAACAACTTGAAAATCAGTATTTTTTTATTAAAAATTGAAATTTTATTATTTTTAAAATAATATTTGAAAAATTAAATTGATATTTTTTTACTTTTGCCCTACGAATGCTTTACCAAAGCAAGGCAAGTTTATCAAAAAGTAACTTTTTGAGTAGTCGCATTTTAATTATAAATGATATAATGTTTAAAAACACTATTGCCCAAGAATTTTCATTTAAAGAAATAGATTTTTCTATTTTTTACGAGAATATTAGAGTTTGAAAATAAGATTGTTTTATAGAGCAATTTTATATAAAAACTAATATTCAAATAACTAATGAACACAAAATATTTCGACTTAATAAACCAAACTTTTTATTTTCCTCAAGAAGAATTTACACTTAATAAAGATCATCTACAATTTCATGGTATCGACCTAATGAAACTTGTAGAAGAATATGGTACACCGCTTAAGTTTACTTATTTGCCACAAATTTCAAGTAATATCAAAAAAGCAAAAGGCTGGTTTAGAAATTCAATGGAAAAACTAAACTACGATGGCAAATATTATTATTGTTATTGTACCAAAAGTTCGCACTTTGAGTTTATAATGAACGAAGCTTTCAAAAACAATATTCATATCGAAACATCTTCGGCTTTTGATATAAATATTGTAGAAAACCTTTTAGAACAAGGAAAAATAAGCAAAAGTACTTATGTTGTTTGTAACGGTTTTAAACGAGACGAATACATTTCAAATATTGCTCGATTGATGAACAACGGGCATAAAAACACCATTCCTGTTATAGATAATTTTGAAGAACTCGATTTGTTACAAGAGCAAATCAAAGGAAAATTTAAAATAGGAATTCGTATTGCTGCCGAAGAAGAACCAAAATTTGAATTTTATACCTCTCGTTTGGGTATCGGATATAAAGACATTGTACCATTTTATAGAAAACAAATTCAAGAAAATAAAAAAGTAGAACTCAAAATGTTACACTTTTTTATTAATACAGGAATTCGTGATACAGCCTATTATTGGAACGAATTGCTAAAATGTATGAAAGTGTATATCGCTCTAAAAAAAGAATGTCCAACATTGGATAGTTTAAATATAGGCGGCGGATTTCCAATCAAAAATTCATTAGCTTTTGAATATGATTACCAATACATGGTTGATGAAATTTTAAATCAAATAAAAATAGCTTGCGACGATGCCGAAGTTCCGGTGCCACATATTTTTACCGAATTTGGAAGTTTTACCGTAGGCGAAAGTGGCGGTGCTGTGTATGAAGTGTTGTATCAAAAAAAGCAAAACGATCGTGAAAATTGGAACATGATTGATTCATCTTTCATCACAACTTTGCCCGATACTTGGGCAATCAACAAACGTTTTGTAATGCTTGCCGTAAACCGATGGAACGATACCTACGAACGCGTACTATTAGGAGGTATGACCTGCGATTCTGATGACTATTACAACTCAGAACAGCACATGAATGCGGTATATTTACCAAAATACAACAAAGAAAAACCACTTTATATTGGATTTTTCAATACAGGTGCTTATCAAGAAACTATTGGTGGTTTTGGTGGATTGCACCACTGTTTAATACCGCAACCCAAACATATTCTTATAGATAGAGATAAAAACGGAATCATTGCAACAGAAGTTTTCTCGGAAGAACAAACATCAGATGATGTAATGAAAATATTAGGTTACAAAAAATAAAAAATTTATTTGAAAAAAAGAAAATATAGTTTTTCTTTGACTTTCATTTCTACACTAACAAAAGATACAAAACAAAATGAGTAAAGGACCAATAAGTCAATTCATTGAGAAAAATTATTTGCATTTCAATGCTGCCGCTTTGGTAGATGCAGCAAAAGGATACGAACAACATTTGCTCGAAAATGGTAAAATGATGATTACTTTAGCAGGTGCTATGAGTACTGCCGAATTAGGAAAATCATTAGCCGAAATGATTCGTCAAGATAAAGTGCATATTATTTCATGTACAGGAGCCAATTTAGAAGAAGATATCATGAATTTGGTGGCTCATAATTCATACAAACGTGTACCAAACTACAGAGATTTATCGCCACAAGAAGAATGGGACTTACTCGAAAATCATTACAACCGTGTAACCGATACTTGTATTCCAGAAGAAGAAGCTTTCCGAAGACTACAAGCACATTTATTTGATATTTGGAACAAAGCCGACAAAAGTGGCGAACGCTATTTTCCGCACGAGTTTATGTATCAAATGATCAATTCGGGTGTTTTAAAACAATATTATGAGATAGATCCAAAAGATTCTTGGATGGTAGCTGCTGCCGAAAAAAACTTGCCTATCGTAGTGCCAGGTTGGGAAGACAGTACAATGGGTAATATTTTTGCATCGTATTGTATTAAAGGCGAATTTAAAGCAACCACCATGAAAAGTGGTATCGAATATATGATGTGGCTTGCCGATTGGTATCCGAAAAATTCGGGAGGAAAAGGAGTAGGATTCTTCCAAATTGGTGGTGGTATCGCTGGCGATTTTCCAATATGTGTAGTACCTATGTTGTATCAAGATATGGAAATGCACGACATTCCTTTCTGGAGTTATTTTTGCCAAATTTCCGATTCTACAACCAGTTATGGTTCGTATTCGGGAGCTGTGCCCAACGAAAAAATTACTTGGGGAAAATTAGATATTCATACCCCAAAGTTTATCATTGAATCTGATGCTACCATCGTAGCGCCATTAATTTTTGCATATTTATTAGGACAATAAAAAAATTTCAGAAGAAGATATGAGTAGCCCAATGAAACGAGTAATTGTTGATTATTCTAAATTAACAGAAGATATTTTAAACTTATTGGTTGAAAAATTTCCAGACGGATATGATGAAACTGATATTATTAGATTTAAAAATATCCAAAATGAAATTGTAGAAGCTGTAGAAGTACGAACTTCAGATACAATTTATTTGGTAAAAGTGAGCAAAAAATTGGCAATTCGCATGGAGAAATTCGATGAAGAAGATGATATTGTTGCTGATATTGATGCTATCACACCACCAGAAAAAGATATTGAGATAGATGATGATGACATCGAATCTGATGACGAAGAAGATGTTGATTTACTAAAAGACAAAGGCGGATCTGATGATGAGGACGAGGACGATGATGATTTTGAATCTTCGGATGATTTTAGTGATGAAGATGAAGACGATGAATAATCTCTTAATTTAAGAATATTAAAAAGCCTTTTATAAAATATTTTATAAAAGGCTTTTTAATATTCTTAAATTCCTGCTATAGCTTTCAATTCCGAAACAAAACGACTTGCCAAAGCATCAGCTTCATCTTGTGTTTTAGCTTCGGTATAAATTCTAATAATAGGTTCGGTATTCGATTTTCTAAGATGTACCCATTCGGTCGGAAAATCAATTTTTACACCATCGATAGTTGAAATGTTTTCGGATTTATATTTTTCAAAAATAGTGTTTAGTACCGCATCAACATCTATTTGTGGTGTAAGTTCTATTTTGTTTTTACTCATAAAATATTGCGGGTAACTTGCTCGTAATTCGGCAACTGTACAATCTAACTTAGACAAATGCGTTAAGAACAACGCAACGCCTACAAGGGCATCACGACCATAATGTAATTCTGGATAAATGATACCACCATTTCCTTCGCCGCCAATAATAGCGTTGCTATCCTTCATCAATTCTACCACATTTACTTCGCCCACTGCACTGGCTTGATAATTTCCATTGTGTTTTTCTGTAATATCTCGCAACGCTCTTGACGAACTCATATTGGAAACAGTGTTTCCTGGTGTTTTGCTCAAAACATAATCGGCAACCGCTACCAAAGTGTATTCTTCACCAAACATTTCACCATCATTAGAAATAAAAGCCAAACGATCAACATCTGGATCTACAACAATTCCGAAATCGGCTTTTTCATCAACAACCATTTTACAAATGTCGCCCAAATGTTCTTTTAATGGTTCGGGATTATGCGGAAAATGTCCGTTGGGTTCGCAGTAAAGTTTTACAACTTCTACACCCATTTGTTCTAATAATTTTGGGATAATAATTCCTCCCGAAGAATTAACGCCATCTACAACAACTTTAAACTTTCGAGTTTTTACAGATGAAACATCAACTAATGGCAAATTCAAAACTTCATCGATATGAATATCCATATAACTATCGTTTTGGGTGATAGTTCCTAACGAATCAACATCGGCAAAATCAAATGATTCTAATTCGGCAATTTTTAATATCAATTCACCATTTTCGCCACTTAAAAATTCGCCTTTATTATTTAGAAGTTTTAATGCATTCCATTGTTTTGGATTGTGCGAAGCCGTGAGAATGATTCCGCCATCAGCTTTTTCTAATGGTACAGCCACTTCTACCGTTGGCGTAGTTGATAAATCTAAATCGATAACATCAATTCCTAAACCTACGAGTGTATTTACTACTAAATTATGAATCATTGGTCCAGAAATTCGGGCATCGCGACCTATTACTACTTTTAGTTTTTTGTTAGGAGTTCCGTTATCGTTGTTTTGATATTTTAGAAACGTGCCATATGCCGAAGCAAATTTTACGGCATCGACAGGTGTTAAATTATCGCCTACTTTTCCGCCAATAGTTCCCCGTATTCCGGATATTGATTTTATTAATGTCATAAATATTAGTATAAACTTTTAAATTTTTCGGGTTTAGCTTCGTGCATTATTTCATATATTTTTTCGAAAATATCTTCTGCCGATGGCTTCGAAAAATAATCGCCATCGGTGCCATAAGCAGGTCTGTGAGCTTTAGCAGTAAGCGTTTGTGGCGCACTGTCTAAGTATTGATAAGCCTTTTGATTTTCGATAATTTGTTGCAAAATAAAGGCACTTGCTCCTCCTGGAACGTCTTCGTCAATCACCAAAAGACGGTTAGTTTTTTGAATACTATTTATAATTTCATTCTTTATATCAAATGGTAAAAGCGATTGAATATCAATAATTTCGCAATTTATACCAACTGCTTGAAGTTCGTTGGCAGCTTGTTCTACTAAACGCAACGTTGAACCATAAGAAACTAATGTGATATCAGTTCCTTCTCGCATTACTTCAATTTCACCAATAGGAGTTTTAAATTCACCAATATTGTTTGGCATTTTTTCTTTTAATCGATAGCCATTTAAACATTCAACAACCAAAGCTGGTTCGTCGCATTCAAGCAAAGTATTATAAAACCCAGCCGCTTTCGTCATATTTCTTGGAACTAACACATGAATACCACGCACAGCATTGATAATCATGCCCATTGGTGAGCCACTATGCCAAATTCCTTCCAATCGATGACCGCGTGTGCGTATGATAAGCGGAGCTTTTTGTTTTCCATTGGTTCGGTATTGAACGGTTGCTAAATCATCGCTCATTATTTGAATAGCGTATAATAAATAATCTAAATATTGAATTTCAGCAATAGGACGTAAACCTCTCATTGCTAAGCCAATACCTTGTCCTAAAATGGTGCATTCACGAATACCTACATCGGCAATACGAAGTTCACCATATTTTTCTTGTAAACCTTCTAATCCTTGGTTTACATCGCCAATATTACCTGAATCTTCTCCAAAAATTAAGGCTTCAGGATATTTATTGAAAATGGCATCAAAATTATCTCTTATGATAAGACGCGCATCTACCATTTCGGCATTTTCATCGTATTTTGGCTCAACTGTTTTTGAGTTGGTAACTTTTTTATCTGATTCTGAAAATAAGAATTTGCTATATTTTGGTTGAATTTTTTCGGTATAATTTTGAATCCAAGCTGCTAATTGTGGTTGCGATGTTTCGTTTAAAATAATACGCAAAACTTTTCGTGCGGCAATCAAAATTTCTTTTCGGATAGGTTCTTTTATTGCGGCTAAATCATTTGTATATTTTTCAATAAAGACTTTATTTTCGCTGGAAGCAGCAATAGTATTTAAAACAGAAACTAATTCATCTCGTTCTTCTTTAATAGGATTAATGAAGTTTGTCCAAGCTGTTTTTTTACCTTCTAAAACAACTTTCTTAGCATCATTTTCAATTTCTACCAATTCTTCATCATTAGCCAAATTATTGGTAATCATCCAATTTCGCATTTGAGCAACACAATCAAACTCGGTTTCCCAAGCTAAACGTTCGGCATTTTTATAACGCTCATGACTACCCGAAGTTGAATGTCCTTGTGGTTGAGTGAGTTCATTTACATGAATTAAAACCGGTACGTGTTGTTCTCTTGCTATTTTGGCAGCATTTTGATAGGTTTCTATAAGTGCTGCATAATCCCAACCTTTTACTTTAAAAATTTCGTAGCCGTTTTCGTTTTCATTTCGTTGAAAACCAGCTAATATTTCTGAAATATTTTCTTTAGTTGTTTGATGACGTGCATGAACCGAAATCCCGTATTCATCGTCCCAAACACTCATTACCATCGGAACCTGTAAAACTCCAGCCGCATTGATAGCTTCAAAAAACAGGCCTTCGCTGGTAGAAGCATTTCCGATAGTTCCCCAAGCAATTTCATTTCCGTTATCCGAAAACTTATCTTGCTGAATTTCTTTGACATTTCGATAAATTTTTGATGCTTGCGCCAATCCAACCAAACGAGGCATTTGTCCAGCAGTAGGAGAGATGTCTGATGATGAATTTTTTTGTTGGGTGAGATTTTTCCAATTTCCGTTTTCGTCAAGCGAATGCGTAGCAAAGTGTCCGCCCATTTGGCGTCCGGCGCTCATGGGTTCAAAATCTATATCGGTATGACCATACAAACCTGCAAAAAACTGTTCGATTGTCATGGCGCCAATCGCCATCATAAAAGTCTGATCGCGGTAATAGCCCGAACGAAAATCGCCATTTTGAAAAGCTTTTGCCATTGCCAACTGTGGCACTTCTTTACCATCGCCAAAAATTCCAAACTTAGCCTTTCCTGTGAGTACTTCTTTTCTTCCTAACAAGCTGCACTCACGGCTTATTACGGCAATTTTATAATCGTTTAAAATTTCGGTTTTAAAATCTTCAAAAGAAATTTCAGTTTTAGTTTGTAACTCTGTCATATTCTAAATTGTGATTGTTGTTTGCAACAAAAATAAGCAATTTAGCCAAATTTATGAAAATCGGTTATTGAAAATTGTAAAGAAAGTTTTAAAACCATTTTCGGGTAAACAAACCAGTAAGCGCTTTTGGACTAAAAGCGATAATAAACCGAATTTTTTCGGCATATTTTGGTTGGGCAATTTCCCAGCCATTATTGGAATAAACGGGTAGATACAATTCGAAATAATCGGTAACTAAATTAAGACGAATACCGCTATCGTACACAAATCGTTCATTAATTCCTCTTGATTTCATCAATCCAACATCGCCATAAACTTCAATCCAATTCCAAATATTGGTACTGGCATTTACTGTGGCTAACCATTGGTTGGAAAGTTGGTTTGGGATTTTACTTTTAAAAGCTCCTTCGGCAGCGATATATTGCTGGCTCCAAAGCCCTGTTTTTTCGGAACGCCCTAAATAATTAAGATCGAAAAGATAATCGGTTGGACGGTCTAAAGCAAAATCGAAATAAGGATTATTGGTGTTGTTATGTATGAATGTCCCAAAAAACCCTCTTATATTTATTTGTCTGTAATTAAACAATTTACGGTAACTTATTTCACCCGATACTTTACTAAATTTACCCGCAATTTGCAAATCGATACTATAACCAAAATGATGGGTAATATCTGTTTTTAAATCGGAATAGCGTGCATTGAAAATAGCATAATTACCTACAAAATCATTTTTAATTACACGACTCTGTTCTCTATTTAGATACACTTCTCGAAACATCAGCGATTTTAAATGATTTTCACGCATATTAGGTTCTCGAATTCTGAATAATATCCAAGGATTTATTTTTTGATAACTCGCATCTGGGGCATAATGATAAGTGCTGCCGCTTATGCCGTAACGTGTACTAAACCAATTGCTTTCTCGGTTGTATTTTTTAAAATTAACAGAAAAACTTCCTGTAAGTGTTCCCGATTTTGTGGCATACGATGGTGTGATATCGTAATTGAAAAATCGATCGAGCATGGTGGCGTTATAAAAGGATAATCCGGCAACTAAACCATCGTAATAATTATATCCAAATGTAGGCTGCACAAGTATTTGATTGTATTTTGGATCTTCTAAATCTTTGAATAATTTTATTTTTAAAGGCTTATTAAAAAGCTTTGAATGCAAATTGTAATAATTGTTTCTTCGGTTAAATTCCGGAATTTCATTAGTATAATTTAAGGCAACTCTATCAACTTTTGTTTTATCAAAAACCAATAACGAATCAATCTTAGGATTTTCAATCCATTGTTTCTCAATAAGTTTTTTATCTTTAAAAGTATAAACAGAAACAGGAGCATTTGTATTCGTTTTATCCAAAATTTTAAACGTAGCCGTAGCTTTATCTTGATTAATTTCTTTTAAAGTATAATCGATTGTTTTTCGAGTTGAAAGCAAATCGCCAAAAAACCAATCCAATTTTTTGCCCGAATTGGTTTCTAATATTTCTTTGAAATTTGCTTCGGTAATTGTTGTTTTTTTTGCTTTTTCGGATAATTCTAAGATTGATTTTGTAACAGTTGTTCCGCCCAAAAATTGATCTAAATAGCGTAAATAAAGTCCAGCGTGATATTTTGAACCGATTTTTTCGTTGTATTTTATCAAATTTGGTTTGGACTCGCTAAATGCCTGGTCTAAATTTTTTCTGGCAGTTACCATATAAAAATAATTGAACTGCTCATTAAAATCAAGATTAATAAGATGATAACTATTGATGAATTTTATTTTGGCAATCGAACCTGTCATTTTCAAATCTGGATAATTCTCAGAAACGTATTTTGAGATTAGATAAATTTCTAAAGCATCTGAAATCCAGTAGTTTTTGCGATTTTCTATTTGCAAATTATTTTTTAAATAACTATTGATATAGGTTTTCAAAAACTGCATTTCATAGATAGTTTCGTTGGTAAACGGACTTAAAAATGCCGGTAACATATTCAACCCATAAAACGCATTGGCATCATATTCGTTTTGCGAAATAACTTCGAGTTTATTGACTGGAGAACCTAAATTTTCTTGAACAAATTGTGCAACTTTATCAACGAGAATTGCCTGTTGAATGGCATTTACTTTTTTAATTTTAAAATTACAAAGTATTGCGTAATTCTTACCTACAAATTCCTGAAAAGTATTGTTGTTTTCAATATAAATAGATAGATTTTGCACATCTTTCCCCGAATATCGATAGTTGGAGTTTTCTTTAGAAATCAATTCTAAATTGGTTGTAACCGATTGATTTTCAAAAATTTTAATTGATAAATCTATAGAGCCAAGTGCTAAAAACGCATCATCGATTGCGTAATTTGAATACAGCAAAAACCCTTGATTATCAATATATTTGGCTGGCGTAAGAAAACAATTTTTAAGATTCATTTCATTGTTTTGGTTAAAACCATAACGTGTGAATTTATCATTCGGAATCTTTAAAGTATATTGAAGATTGAAACTAATTGTTTGATTTGGCAATAGTTTTTCGGGTAAATTAACCTTTAATAAATCAGGTTGGTTTTCGAGTCTACAAATCGTAAAACCTGTTTCATTTATTTGCAAATTTTCGGTAAAACCTTTATCCTGATAATCTGCATAATGAAAACTTCGCACGTATTCGTTTGCCATTTTTTTGGCTAATGGCGAATTTTTTGACGAATAAGCATTGTTCCAATCGTTTAAAATAATGTAATCTAAAACTTGCGTTGAAGCATTGGTGTAAGCAATAGTTTGGGTAACCGCAATTTTCTTTGAAACCGTGTCTACATTGGCATCGATAATGGTTTTGTATTGCGAATACCCAAAAAATGCAACACTAAAAATTGCAAAAAAGGCAAGCTGTTTTTTAAACAAATCAGTAGTTTTAGAAATTCGGACTTAGATTGTATTTTTTATAGAAATTATCTAATGCTTCCACAACTTCATCTGCAGAATCAACTAATTTTATTAGATTCATGTCTTCTGGATTGGCATTTTGATGTTTGTCGATGATGACTGTTTTTATCCAATCAATCAATCCTGCCCAAAAATCTTTTCCTACTAAAATGATTGGGAATTTTCCAATTTTCTTTGTTTGAATAAGTGTAATAGCCTCGAAAAGTTCGTCGAGTGTACCGAAACCTCCTGGCATTACTACAAATCCTTGCGAATATTTTACAAACATTACTTTACGTACAAAGAAGTAATCAAAATTTAAGTTTTTGTCTTTGTCGATATACGGATTAAAATGTTGTTCAAATGGTAATTCGATGTTAAGCCCAACCGAAGTACCGCCACCTTGATGTGCGCCTTTGTTTCCGGCTTCCATAATACCAGGACCGCCGCCTGTAATTACACCATAACCAGCTTTGCTGATTTTAAAAGCTATTTCTTCGGTAAGTTTGTAATACGGATTATCGGGTTTGGTTCTTGCCGAGCCAAAGATGGAAACACAAGGGCCAATGCGCGCCATGGTTTCGTAACCATTTACAAATTCTGACATGATTTTGAAAATAGCCCAAGAATCGTTGGTGCGTATTTCGTTCCATGTTTTTTGTTTTAGTTTGTCGTGTATGCGTTCGTCTTCGTTGGTATAATCATCAAATGCCATAGTAATTTGTTTTTTTTAAGCGAGCTAAGATATTGTATTATGTTGGCTTTTACAAATTTGATTGTTTAGATAATTTAGACTTTTAGATTGTTAGATTACCAATACTTCTAATTTCTTACTTCTAATTTCTAACTTTTAAATTTGCGCAAGGGCGGAGGCGGAGCTCTTTTTTTGCGGAGCTTGTCGGAGCAGAAAAAAGCGGGAGCCGTAGACCGACCCGCAGGGTTGCGCCAAAAAAAAAAATGAACTCCAAAAGTGAAGTTCATTTTTAAAAATTATTTGTTGTTTTCGATGACGTAGTTTAGCACTTTGGTCATTAGATGCACTCGGTCTTTGCCTGTTACGTTGTGTTTGTGCATAGGGTAGGGCATGTAGTCGATTTGCTTACCGGCTTCGACGAATTTTTTTACGAGTGATAAATTGTGTTGTTCTACCACCACATCGTCGGCAGTGCCGTGGATGAGTAATAATTTTCCTTTGAGATTTTTGGCATAATTGAGTACGCTTACTTTTTCGAAACCTTCTTTGTTTTCGGCTGGCGTGTCCATATAACGCTCGCCATACATAATTTCGTACCATTTCCAGTCGGTAACTGGACCGCCGGCAACACCAACTTTGAAAACATCGGGTGTTTTTGTCATTAACGAAGTTGTCATAAATCCGCCATAACTCCAGCCATGAACTGCCAGTCTGTTGGCATCTACATAGGGTAACGATTTTAGATATTCGACACCTTTTAATTGGTCTTGAATTTCGTTTTCGCCGAGGTTTCTGTGAATGGCACTTTCAAAGGCAAAGCCTCGATTGTCTGAACCTCGATTGTCTACTGTATATACTAAATAGCCTTGTTCTGCCATCCAATACATCCATAAATTGGCTCCATCGAGAAAAGAATTGGTAATCATTTGTGCATGTGGTCCGCCATAAACATAGACCAATACTGGATATTTTTTGTTAGCATCAAAAGTGCTTGGTTTTATCAATCGGGTGAATAAATCGGTTGTGCCATCGGCGGCTTTTATGGTTTTGATTTCAGACGTTCCGATTTGGTAGCCATCGTATTTGTTTTTACTTTCTACTAAAACTGTTTCTTTAAGTTTTTTATCAATAATTATTGATTTTGAAGGCGTTGTGTGATTTGAATATTCGTCAAAAATATAATTTCCATCTGGAGAAATTTCTACTGTGTGTATGCCTTCGTTCTTTGTAATTAACGTTTGTTTTCCTTTTAAATCTACTTTGTAGACCAACATGTTAGTTCCGTTTTCGCCTGTAGCTTTAAAATAAATTTCGGTTCCTGTAGGATTGGTTCCAATAATTTCACGTGTTGGAAATTTATTTGAAGTTAATTTTTTAATCAATTTTCCATCAATAGAGTAGAAGTAAAGGTTGTTGAAACCATCGCGTTCGCTAATCCAAACAAAATTATTTGAAGTTTTTGTTGGGAAAAATGCCACGTGTTCTGGTTCTACCCATTTTTCGTTGGTTTCATTAATGAGAGTACGAACAAGTTTTCCTGTTGCAACATCGTACAGATTAAGACACATATCGTTTTGTTCTCTGTTTAATTCTGCAATGATGATGTACTTTTCATCGGGTGTCCAAGTTAGATTTGTCAAATAACTATCAGACATTCCGTGTGGTTTGATATAAAGCGTAGTTCCTGTTTTGGTATTATAAATTCCAGCTCTAGGTTTTTCTGATTTTTGTCCTATCATTGGATACTTGATAGCATTGAGTTTGCCAGGTGTTTCGTTGATATCCAATAACGGATAATCGGCAACTTCTGATTGATCTTTTTGATAAAATGCAATATAATTTGAATTTGGAGACCAAAATATTCCGCCATCAATTCCGAATTCGTTTCGGGCAATACTTTGACCTGACACAATTCCAAGATTAGTTTCTTGAGTAATGGCAATTTCTTTATTGTTATCAAACAAGTATAAATTGTTTGCTTTTGTGTAAGCTATTTTGCTTTTTTGAGTATCAAAAGTTATGTTTTCGGCGTCTTCTGGTAACTCGGCTAATTTTTTGCTTGCTTGGGTTTCTATATTATACAAATACATTTTATTAGCATCTGTAATCATAAATTCGGTAGCAGAAATCCATTGCAATCCAAAAAGATTATTGAGTTTTGTGCCTAACTTATCGTTTAAACTTTTTACCGAAATAATTTCTTTTTCACTTTTATTAGAAACAGAAGCTGATACTAATTTGGTATAATTATTTGTTAAGTATGAGTAGGTGTTTGTTTTTGGTAGCCATTGAAAACCTATGAGTTTATCTGCTCTGAAGGCTCTGTTTTGTTGTAAAACTGCTTCATCTAAGCTGAATTGTTTTAACTGTGCCAAACAAAGTATTGGAGAAAATAATCCAATTAGAAATATTTTTTTCATGATTAAAATTTTGATAGTGTAAAGAAACAAAAAGAATTACTTTGAATGAAAAAAATGCAGTAATTTTTTATTCGAAAATATTGAAACAAAAAAAACCGTTTCAATTGAAACGGTTTTTTTAAATTTTATATGATAATAGTATTAGTTAGCTCTAAAAGTAACTCTTCTTACTAATCTTCTTGCTGCTTCAGAGTTTGGATCTACAGTAGTATCTTCTCCTCTTGCAACAACATTTAATCTTGAAGGCTCAATACCAGCTTTGATTAATGTTTGTTTTACACTTTCTGCTCTTGCTGCAGCAAGTTTATTGTTAAAGTCATTTGTTCCTAACTCGTCTGCGTGTCCAATAATATCCACTTTAGATGAAGGATTGTTTCTTAAATACATTAAAATAAAGTCGATGCCTTCTGTAGAAACGTTAGTTGGAACTGTTTTACCTAAATCAAAATAAGTTGAAATATAGTTTTCGTTGATTAAGTTTTTGATCATGTTAGAACTATTGTTCCCATCTTTTCCATTAGTAGCTCCACCAGCTACAGCCCCTGAATTTGATAAATATCTTTCAAGTTCGTCTGGTACACCATTTTTGTTTAAGTCTACCATTCTACCTTTAGTATCAACAGCAACACCAGCAATAGAATTGTTTTCAGCATCTAAATAATCTGGCACACCATCTCTATCGGTATCTTCCATTTTCTTCTCTAAGTCAGCAATTTTTGTATTTAAAGCATCAATTTCCTGAGTTTGCTCTGTTTTGATTATCTCATAGTCACCACTTAAGTTACTTCTTTTACCAAGAGAATAATTTAAACCTAATGAAACAGTTACTTGTTGTCCGTCTAAGTTATTTGCTTTTTCTGAATAACTTCCATCCCAGTTAAAATGCTGACGGAAGTTATGTTGTAAAGTTACATCGGCAGTAAATGCTAATTTCTTAGTTATTCTAAATTGTGGAGTTAAACCAACCACAATTCCACCGTTATATTCATGTCTCCCTTTGTTATGTCTAACAAGAACGTTTCCAAACGAATCAACTTCGTCTGCTGTTTGAGGCGACATTCTATCAGCTTTTACACCAGCGTGGAATAAAAATCCGAAACGACCAAATTCTTCTTCTGTACTAAATAAGCGGTTTAAGTTTACATAACCTTGAATAGCTAAACCATATTGTTCCATTTTCCAAGGTAAACTTCCATTTTTCTTGATGTTTTCTAAAGATTCATAAGAAACCGCACCTTTAATACCAAACTTAGGTCCAAACATATAACGTGTACCCAATGTAAATGAATTAGCTAATACATCTCCAAAAAAAGCTTTTGGATTACTTGAATAATAGCCTGGTGCAAAGTTTCTAATTCCTTTAGCATATCCAACTGAGGCTTCAATTGTCCAACGGTTATAATCTTGTGATGCGTTTTTAATTTCTGTATTATCTTTTTGTGCTACCATCAAACTTGATGTTAATACAAAAAGACTAAGTAGTGTAATTTTTTTCATTATTAAATTTTTTAATGATATTTTGGTGCAAATATACATTATATAAATAATTAAAAAATTTTTATGTCACAAAATGTAACAATTGTAGTATTAATTGGAATAACTGTTCGTTTAAAAGACTTAAATATAAACCTATAATTTATATTATGTAAAATAGATATTTTCTTGCTTCTCAGTTTTTCTTTTATAAATTTGCATAAAAAAAATATGAATACACTTGCGCATCGTGTTTTAGATTTCTTGAAGGAATACCGCCCTTTTAAAGATATTAGCTATGAAGATCTTTTAAAAATTTCAAGTCAAGTTAAAGTTCTTAATTTCGAAAAAAATCAAACTGTTTTTCAAATTAATGATTCGCTGCATGATTCTTTTTATATTATAGCATCTGGTGTTGTAAATTTGTCAATCATTTCTGACGCTGAAGAAACTTTGCTCAATAAATGTTATATTGGTGATATTTTTGGATTACGCCCGTTTTTTGCAAAAAACAACTACCAAATGACGGCTAAAGCGCGCGAAGAATCAATTCTTTATGCCATTCCAATCGAATCTTTCAAACCTTTTGTTTTACATAATGAAAAAGTTTTGGAATATTTGCTCGAAAGTTTTGCTAAAAATTCACGTAATGGTTACGATTCTGATTTAGCAAATAATGTACTATCAGATTCTGTTACATTTAACGACAAACAGCAAGATTTACTATTTTTTCAAAATTTAATTTATAATAAACAAGTTGTAGATATTCCTATGAATACTACAATTAAAGACGCAGCAACTGCGCTTACTCAAAATATGCAAGATGCGGCAATAGTTGTAGAAAACGGATTTCCGGTTGGAATTATTACCGATAAATTATTTAGATCTAAAGTTGTAACAGGTAAAATTTCAGCCAATCAAAATGTTAGCGAAATAATGGCATCGCCAGTGATTACTGTTTTAGAAAACATTTCGGTTGCCGAAGCACAGCTTATTATGCTTAAAAATAATGTGTCGTATTTATGTGTAACTTTGGACGGAACCAATAAATCTGAAGTAAAAGGAATTATTTCAGAACATGATTTGGTTGTAGCACAATCCAATAGCCCTGGTGTATTATTAAAGGAAATAAAAAAAGCGCAAACTTCTCGCGAATTAAAACAAGTGCGTGATAAAATGACCGATATTATCCAGTCATCAATCGAAAAAGAAATTCCGCTTATGCATACACAAAGTCTATCGGGCGAATTGACTTTGGCTATTATCAAAAGAGCTATCGAACAATCTATTTTAGATTACGGCTCCCCTCCTGCCCGATTTGCGTGGCTAAGCCTTGGTAGTCAAGGCAGAAAAGAACAATTATTACTTACAGATCAAGACAGTATGCTGGTTTTTGAAGATGTTCCAGAAAGTAAATACCGTGATGTAAAAGATTATTTTGTAAAATTGGCTAAAAAAACGGTAGCTACTTTAGAAAAAATAGGCTACAATTCGTGTCCTTACAATCATATGGCGAGTAATTTGCATTGGTGCAAATCGTTATCTGAATGGACAAAACAATACAATAATTGGATGTTAAATCCGGCAGAAAATCTGAATTCTATTAGTAGTATTTTCTTTGATTATGAATTAGCGTATGGAGAACAAAATATTGAAGATATTCTTAACGAAAACACTTTTAGAAATCTTAAAAACAATACCGTTTTCTTTGACTACTTAGGAAATGAAGCGCTAAAAAAACCAACGCCACTCAACTTTTTTAAGAAATTAACTCTTGAAGAAGATGGCGAATTCAAAGGGAAATTCGACATCAAAACCAAAGCACTTTCTTCTTTGATTGATGTTGCCCGATTGATGGTTATGCATTTAGGTATTAAAGGTTTTAACAACACGTATTTACGATACAAACAGTTGGCACTTACCGATACTGTCTATGCAGAAACATATTTAGCTTGCGCACAAGCATTTCTATTTATGTCGAAACTTCGAACGATTGAAGGTTTAAAAAATGATAGCGATGGTAGTTATATTTCGGTGGAGGAACTTTCAAAAAACGATAAAGAAAAATTGAAAGAAAATTTAGAATTACTCAAAGATTTGGAAGAAATGGTAAAAGATAGATTCCAACTAACTCAATTTTCATAACCATGCTTGATTGGATAAAAAATATCGGAAAGAAACATCCTGAATTTTGGGAAAATTATGTAGCTAAATTTAAGTCTAAAAGTCGTCGTTATGTGATTTTATCAGTAGAAACAACAGGTACAAATCCTAAAGAAGATGTTATTTTGTCTATAGCCGGAATTGGAATGGAAAACGAAAGTTTATTTATTAATGATTCTTTTGAAGCCAATATACCTCAATATAAATATCTCAATGCTAACAAATTAACCAATGAATTTTTTCAAGCAGCTTCGGTTGAAAAAATGACTGAAAGCGATGCAATCGAAAAATTTATAAACTATATTGGAAATGCAACGCTTATTGGATTTAGAATTAATATCGATTTAGAAATAATTAATGCTACACTCGAAAAATACGATTGTGGCAGATTGAAAAACAATGCGTTAGATATAGAAATGATGCACAAAAAGCTACATGATATCAACGATAAAGATTTTACAATTTACGATTTAGCAAAAATTTATAAAATTCCTGTAAACGACAGAAACTCAACAGCAGACGATGCTTTTACTACAGGTTTACTGTTCTTGAAGCTAAAACAAAAGCTAAAAATTTAAAAAAATAATTTGCACAAAAAGTAGAAATCCGTATATTTGCACCCACAAAAAAGGCCTCGTGGCGCAACTGAATAGCGCATCTGATTACGGCTCAGAAGGTTACAGGTTTGAATCCTGTCGAGGTCACGAAAAAATCCGAACTTTATAGTTCGGATTTTTTTATTGGTTAAATGCCAATGTAAAAATTGTGCCTTGATTAATTTCGCTTTCTACAAAAATATGAATATTTAAAATATCGCAAAGTCGTTTGGTGATTGATAATCCTAATCCAGTTCCTTTTATTTCTTGGTAATCGAGCGTATTGCTGGCTCTGTAAAAAGAATCAAATATTTTAGGTAATTCGCTTTCAGAAATTCCTATTCCAAAATCTTGTATATCAAAAAGTATTTGCTCATTTTTTTTATAAATCAACATAACAATATTTCCGCCAGGTTTTGAGTATTTAATAGCGTTTGAAACCAAATTATGAAACACAACTGTAAGCAAATACAAATCGGTGGCAACAAAATAGGTTTCTTTACTATTCGCAATAATGTTAAGGTTTTTATTCTCAAATTCCAAATCAAATTTTGATATGGTGCCAAGCACAACTTCGTTGAGATTTACCTTTTCAATCTGTACAGATTCTTTTTGATTTTCAAATCGAGCCAACATCAAAAGTTGATCTACCAAAATATTCATTTTATCTACTTCGGTAATACAAAAATTTATTTTTTGATTGTATTCTTCTGGTTTTCTTTCTTTTCTGATTAATACTTCGAGTGTTCCTTTAATTACAGCCAATGGAGTTCGGAGTTCATGAGAAGCATCGGAAGTAAATTTTTTTTCGCGATCTACCGTGTTTTGTAGCCTATCAAGAAGTTCGTTTATGGTTGATGATAGTACATACAATTCATCTTTATATTTGGGCAAATCTATTCGCAAATGCAGATTTTCATTAGTAATATTATTTGATGTATTGATGATTTCATTGATAGGTTTTATACTGTTTCCGGCAATAAATTTACCTACAAAAAACAAAATTGCCAACACCAAAAGATAGGCAATCCATAAAACCAAATTAAGGTTATTTAAAACCATTTTTGCTCCATTGAGCGGAATAGCTACCAGCAGGTATCCAACGGTTTTGTTATTTCTTATAATTGGTTTTTGTATTTGTTTTAAGGTAAAAAATCTAAGTTTGTGTTCTGTTGTTTTCTGTTTGTTGGCAAACTCAAACTTCAAGTTGCTTTTTTTTAGATTTTCTGATTTAAAAATTATAGTTCCTTTGGCATCATAAAGTTCTACAAATACCGGATTTACTGCAACTTCATTGTGTTCAAATTGTTCCCAAACTTTGCTGTTAGCAACGTTTAATTTATTGTTTTCATAAACAATGTTTTTTGAATATTCTTCAACTTCAAAATTCAGATAATTATTGGCTTCATAATATACTGTGTACGATACAACATTATATATTACTACAAAGGTTATTGATACCAGTAATGCTGCCGAAAATAGATATAAATAACTTATCCTGTCTTTTAATGAAAATTGTTGCATATTAGTCTTGGGCTATATACCCTACTCCACGAATGGTTTTTATCAAATCTATATTTTTGTTTAAATTTAATTTTTTTCTAATGGCGTTCATAAAAACGTCAATTACGCCTGTATCATAATCAAAATGAATGTCCCAAACATCTTGTATTATTTGCATTCGTGTACATACATTGCCTTTGTTTTTTACTAAATAGGTTAGTAATTCGAATTCGCGTTGTGTAAGAACAACTTCGTTTCCTTCGCTTAAAACTGTATGTTTGTTTATGTTAATCTCTACAAAACCCAAAGTCAAAGTTGCATCTTGCGATTTGTTTTGGCTTCTGAAATGAATTTTGATTCTTTCTAATAATTCATCAAAACTAAATGGTTTTTTTATATAATCGTTTGCACCAGCTTTTAAACCCTCAATAGTTTCTTGCACCGTGTCTTTGGCAGTAAGAAATAGAATGGGTGTTTGGGAAATTTCGCGAATTTTTTTGCAAACCTCAAGTCCGTTCATTTTAGGCAACATCCAATCGAGCAGTACTAAATCGAATTTTTCTTTTTGGAATAATTCCAAACCATCTTTACCATTTGACATGCACGAAACACGATAACCTTCTTCTTGCAAGCCTTGTTCTAAAAAGTTGGAAATTCCCAATTCGTCTTCAATAATAAGTATATTCATCGTAATATTTTTATTATTCAAAATTAACTTTAAATCATTGCTTAATTTTTTCTGTTAGTTTTTTTTAAGTCAAATTTAAGTTTTTAAGTGGTTTGTTCTCTATTTTTGCAGAAAATTTATTTTGTATGACTTTTTTTAAGAAATATGCTCCTTTTTATCAATTAGGACTTTTTTATGTGATTTTAGGATTTTTACTTCGCATTGTTTTACTATTTCACCCAATTACACAAGCTGGTTTTACATTTGTAGAGATTATAAAAATATTTGTATTTGGTTTTATTTCAGATGTTTGTATTTATATCGTTGCCAGCGCTTTTTTGTGGTTGTATCTCATTTTTTTATCCAATTCAAAATACAAAAAACCTTGGGGTTATACCATTTTTGGATTGCTGGTTGCGCTATTGCTTTATATTGCATTTGGCAATACAATTCTAAACGAATATGGAGGCGTTTTACCTGAGATTGGATTAGCGTTTGTAGGCTTAAAAACACTGCTTTTCGGATTGATGTTGTTCTTTTCATTTTATCAAAAGACAATTCGTAATGTATTGTATTTCATTACGATATTTATATTTACTTTAATCATTTTTCAAAATACTATAAGTGAATTTTTCTTTTGGAATGAATTTGGCGTTCGTTATAATTTTATTGCAGTCGATTATTTGGTTTATACTAATGAAGTGATTGGCAATATTATGGAGTCGTATCCAGTTGTTCCGCTGTTTTCTGCAGTTGGGATTATTACTTTATTGGTTACTTTTTATATATTCAAAAAGACAAAACCTTTTTTACTAAAATTACCTGATTTTCAGGATAAAATAAAAAGTTTAGTGCTGTATCTTATTTTGTTTTTTGTATCGTTATTCCTTATTCCGAAAGTAGCTTTATTACAAAACAACAATAATTTGTTTGCTAACGAATTACAAGCTAATGGTTTACATAAATTTTATTTAGCTTTTACAAATTCGGTTTTAGATTATGATAAATTTTATCAAACATTGCCAAATGATAAAGCATTTACGCTTCTTAAAAATCAGTTGCCTACTATCGAAAAAGATAATACATTGCGATTCATTACTTCTGATAGTACCGAAATTAAGAAAAATGTGGTTTTGATTACCATTGAAAGTTATTCTGCTGAGTTTATGAAAATGTACGGAAATCAGCAAAACATCACACCTTTTCTTGATGAATTGGCTACTAAAAGTTTGTTGTTTACCAATTTATATGCCGTGGGCAATCGTACTGTTCGTGGCTTAGAATCGGTTACATTGTGCTTGCCTCCTACTCCGGGCGAAAGTGTTGTGAAACGCAAAGACAATAAAAACAAATTTTCGACCGGTTCGGTATTCAAACAAAAAGGATATGCTGTAAAATATCTGTATGGTGGTGATGCTTTTTTTGATAACATGGAAGATTTTTTTGGTGGAAATGGCTACGATATTGTGGATAAAAAAACGTTGAAACAAAACGAAATTTCTTTTGCTAATGTTTGGGGCGTTTGTGATGAAGATATGGCTAAAAAAGCAATTCAGGTTATGAATGACGAGGCCAAAACCGGAAAACCCTTCTTTAACCATTGGATGACCGTGAGCAACCATCGCCCATTTACGTATCCTGAAGGGAAAATTGATATTGATGCGCATTCCAAATCGCGCGAAGGAGGCGTAAAATATACCGATTATGCTTTACAACAATTCTTCAAAATGGCAGAAAAACAGCCATGGTTTAAAAATACAGTTTTTGTAATTCTTGCCGATCATTGTGCGTCAAGCTCAGGAAAAACCGAACTTCCAGCCGATAAATATCGCATTCCAGCTATGGTGTATGCACCAGGATTTATTCAACCGCAACACTTTACTAATTTGATGTCGCAAATAGATGTAATGCCTACCGTTTTTGGCTTGCTCAATTTTAATTATCAAAGCAAATTTTATGGTCAAGATGTCTTAAAACCAGATTACAAACCTAGAGCTTTTATTGCTACTTATCAGGATTTAGGTTTTATAAAAGATAATGTTTTAACTATAATTTCGCCAGTTCGTAAGGCAAAACAATTTGAACTTATTCAAGAAACAAAAGGAAATTTACCAGCTGAATTTCAGATTTTTTATCAAGAAAAGCCATTGGCGAAACCAAATCAAAAGCTGATAGATGAAACAGTTTCTTACTATCAAACGGCGAGTTATTTGTTAAAAAATAAAAAGTATCAGAAATCAAAGTAACCAAAATTATATCTAATATTTTGAATACTTTTGTGCTATGATTTCAATAACAATTATTGGTTCTGGAAATGTGGCTTCGCACTTGATTACTGCTTTTGGAAATTGCAAAACAATTTCTGTAAAACAAGTATTTTCTCGAGCGAAAATTGATTTTGAATTGCCTACAAACACCAAATTAATCCATAATTTAGCGGAACTAAAACCTGTAGATTTAGTTATTATATCTGTTTCGGATAGCGCCATTACAGAAGTTTCGGCGCAAATAAAAATTCCAAACCAGTTGGTGGCTCATACTTCGGGAAGTATGGATATGAATATTTTAGATGATTCGCTTCGAAAAGCAGTTTTTTATCCATTACAAACATTTTCTAAATCAAAAAATATAAATTTTTCTGAAGTTCCTATAGCAGTGGAAACACAACACGAAAATGATATGGAATTGCTGTTAACTGTTGCAAATTCACTTTCAGCCAAAGTTTTTAAAATCAATTCTATACAACGAAAAAACATTCATATTGCAGCTGTTTATGTAAATAATTTTACCAATCATTTATATAAAATTGCCAACGATATTGCCGATGAACACCAGTTTCCATTTGAAATTCTGTTACCTTTGATTGATGAAACAACTGAGAAAATTCATCATTTAAAACCAGAAGATGCACAAACCGGTCCAGCAAAAAGACACGATGATGTTACAATAAATAGTCATTTGCAAAGCATCAATAATAAAATGTATCAAGATATATATCAATTACTTACAAAATCTATTCAAGAAAATGGATAAAAATTATAAAGAACTCATGCACAACATTACCACTTTTGTGCTCGATATAGATGGTGTGCTTACCGATGGAACAGTTCACGTCTCTCCTACTGGCGAAATGCTACGGAAAATGAACATTAAAGACGGATTTGCCATGAAAGCGGCACTCGAAACCGGATATAAAATTTGTATCATTTCGGGTGGAAAAAACGAAGGTGTGCGTATTCGTTTGCAAAATTTGGGCATTACCGATATTTATATGGCGTCGCCTGATAAAGTGGAAACACTACAAGAATATTGCGATATCTACGGAATTAAAACCGATGAAATTGCCTATATGGGCGATGATATTCCCGATTATCATGTAATGCAAAAAGTGGTTTTACCAACGTGTCCACAAGATGCCAGCCCAGAAATTAAAGCTATTGCCAAATATATTTCGCATAAAAATGGTGGCAAAGGCGCAGTTCGAGATTTGATTGAGCAAGTGATGAAAGTTCAAGGAAAATGGAATACATATTTTAACGGAAAACACGATTAATATTCATGATAAATTATTTAAAATTAGTTCGTTACAAAAATTTAATATTTATTGCAATCACGCAACTTGTTTTTAGATTTGGGTTTTTAAAATACAAAGGATTGCCATTAGCTCTTACCGATTTTCAGTTTATACTTTTGGTTTTAGCAACCGTTTTTATTGCTGCCGCAGGATATGTTATCAATGATATTTATGATGTAGAAACCGATGAAATTAACAAACCAAATGAACTGTATATTGATAAATTAATTTCTGAGAAAAATGCTAATATACTGTATGTTACACTCACAAGTTTGGGTGTGGCTTTAGGATTTTATATTGCCAATGTTATTGATAAGCCAAGTTTTGCAGTACTTTTTATTCTTATTTCGTTTCTGCTTTATTTGTATGCAACAACACTGAAAGGAATTCCGTTGTTAGGAAATATTGTTGTTTCGCTATTGGTTGCGTTTTCAATTTTAATCATCGGCGTTTTTGATATTTATCCAATAATGTCTTACAATCTATCAGAAATGCAAAGTTATTTTGCGATTCTTTTAGATTTTGCAATTTTTGCTTTTTTGGTTAATCTCATCAGAGAAATAGTAAAAGATTCGCAAGATTATGAAGGTGATTTTCAGAATGATATAAAAACTTTACCTGTTGCGTTTGGTAAAAAAACAGCCAATTATGTAGCACAAGCTGTACTATTGATAACCGTATTTTTTATTGGAAAATATGTGTTTCAAAATCTCATGAATCACGATTTGTATATCGCCACAATTTACATGTTGATTTTGGTAATTGCTCCATTACTTTATACCTTTGTTCAGCTATTTACAGCTAAAGAAAGTAAACAATATCAACACATTAGCTTAATATTAAAAATGGTATTGTTTTTTGGAATTTTTTCGATACTTGTTATCACTTACAATAGTTTACACAAATAATGTTTTCAAAATTTAATAAATATAACATCATTTTGGCTTCGGGTTCGCCCAGAAGAAAACAGTTTTTACAAGATTTGGATATTCCATTTCAGGTAATTACAAAAGAAATAGAAGAAATCTATCCGCAACATTTAGAACGCGACGAGATTACGAATTTCTTAGCCAATTTAAAAGCTGCGGCTTTTGATGATTTAGCAGAAAATGATGTTGTTATAACCAGCGATACTATAGTTTGGTTTCAAAACAAAGCCTTGGGCAAACCCAAAGATTTTGATGATGCTTTTGAAATGTTATCCAAAATGGCTGGTCATACTCACGAAGTTTATACTTCGGTTTGTATAAAAACTAAGAATAAGATTTTCACTTTTTCAGATTGTACCAAAGTTACTTTTTCAAACCTAACTAACGAAGAAATAACATATTACCTTAACTTATATAAACCTTTTGATAAAGCTGGAAGTTACGGAATTCAAGATTGGATTGGATTGGTTGCAATTTCAAAAATTGAAGGTTCGTATACAAATGTTGTAGGTTTGCCAACCGAAAAATTGTTTCAAAAACTTAATGAAACTTTAGTATGAATCAGTTAAATAATTTTGAAACCGAATTATTAGAATCTGTAATTGCAATTGTAATTTACATAATTCTACGAATTGCATTTGCCAAAGCCGTTCAAAAAATTGCTAAAAAAAGCCACAAAGAACATCGTACCAATTTAATTATCAAATACATAAATGCGTTATTAAACTGTATAGTTCTAATTGTTTTGATAATGATTTGGGGTGTAAAAAAAGAAAATTTACTAATAGCTTTATCATCATTTGCAACCGTTTTAGGTGTTGCTATGTTTGCGCAATGGTCAATTTTGAGTAATATAACTTCGGGTGTTATTTTGTTTTTCTTTTTTCCGTTTAAAATTGGAGACAAAATCATTATTCACGATAAAGATTTTGAAATGCATGGTGAAATTATCGATATAAATGCCTTTCATATTTTATTGAAAAATAGCAATGGAGTTCAAATGACGTATCCAAACAATCTTGTTTTACAAAAAGGAATTTCAGTAATCAAAGATTATGTTGATGACGAAAGAGATTTTTTCGATTAATTTGTAGCATTTAAAATTCTTTCTGCTTGGAATTTTTCTTTGGCGTTTAATTCTGGTAAGAAATCAGTTAGCATTTGTTTTACAGTTTCGTCTTTTACCAAATCTTTTAAAGAATCTTTTGCATAACCCGAAAACTGCCAACGGAAACAAGTGGTAAAATTCACTAAATTTTTCAATACCATTTTATCTATAACCGTTTCTGATAGCAATACTTCAAAAGCATTTTGACGAATCGAACTTTCATACTTTTCAGTTGTAAAATCAATCAATTCATCATGATAATTTTTCTTTTCATCATCAGATAAAAAATCGGCAGTTTGCGTTAAAAATAAAAACATTATCCGTAACGATTTATCATTTTTTCCTTGCCAATTTTTTGATAATTCATAATAGTTTTTTCTACTATCTGGAAAATTTATCCAAAGATTTGCCAAAGCAGCTTCACGAGTATTATATGATGCGTCTTGTAATAAAGTTTCATATTCCGTTTTAAAATCGGCTGGAATTTTCTCAACAGTTTGTGCTACTGTTTGTCGCACTTTTACGTGTTGAGTTTCCATAGCAGCGCGAATAATTGCAACTTTTTTATCGAATGGGATATTTTTTATTTGGTTTAAAATTCTAATTTTAATTGCATGAAAAACTGGTGATATCATCAAATTCAGCAATTCATCGTAGCGAGAATCAAAAGGTTGCTTGTTTTCTTTTTGAAGTTTTATAAGCGTTGTAACCGTTTGATTTTTTGATAATAAAGCATCAATGTCTTTTTCTGGATAACTATAATCTTCGAGCCATCGTTTTTTAAAATCCTCAATATCAAAATCAGAATATTGCTTTACCATTGCCAAAAAATCATCGGTTGTTACGTTTTGATATTGGTACTTTTTGATATATTTTTTGATGATTTTATCAAAGGTTTTTTCGCCAATATTTTCTTTGATATAAAACAATGCCCAAGCACCTTTTTGGTAATAAGAAAGCGAAGATGCTTTTTCGTTTAAAACAGGTATCGTATCTTTTTTGGCAGCATCTTTTATCAATGTAGCATTTCGATACAAGAGATTATAAAAATAATCTTCACCATAAATTTCTCTTTCAGCAAGCATCGAATAATAAGTTGCAAAACCTTCTTGTAGCCAATGATCTTTACTTGATTTAGCAGTAATCAAATCGCCAAACCAATGATGTGCCAACTCATGAGCGTCGATTTCTACATAATTTTTATCGTTTTTGCTAATAGAATCTACAACCCAATCTTGAGTAAAAATAGTCGTAGTTGTGTTTTCCATACCACCGTATAAAAAGTCACGTACCGGAACTTGTCGATATACTTTCCACGGATATTTTATTCCTATTTTTTTATTCAAAAAATCAAAAATTTGCTTTGAATAAGCATAGGTCGTTTTAAACTTATCAGTATCATTTTTATCCAAATAAAACTCAAGCGGAATTCCGTTTTGAGAAATAGTTTCGTTTTTGGCAAATTTACCAATTGCAAGCACAGCCAAGTATGATGGCATGGGTTTACACATCTCATAATCCCAAACTGTTTTATTTTTATTAGCTTCGAATTTTTTATTTCTGAGAACACCATTTGACAAAACGGTATATTCATTATCAAAAGTAATCGAATAATTAAAAATCATTTTCTCATTAACATCGTTAAAACTTGGCAACCAATGACTTGTGTATTTCCCTTGTCCTTGTGTCCAAATTTGTAAACCGCCTTCGTCTATAAAATATAACGTTTGTGTTGGTTGTGCAGTATAACTTACTGACAATGAGTTTTTGCCATTTTTGTAGCCTTCAAATAGTAAAATTTCTTTTGAGTTATTCTTATAATTTACTGGTTTACCATTGATAATTACCTTTGTAAAATTCATTTTTACAGCATCAATTCGTATGGTGTCAATAACATTATTTACAACAAAGTTGTAGTTTGCCGTAACACTAATTTCTTTTTGAGGAACATTAAAATATATTTTGGCATGAACAGATTTAAAGTCAATATTTTTATATTGCTGTGCAAAAGCAAGTGTCGAAAATAATATAAAAATACATTTTTTCATTTCTCATTTTTTCACGAATATAAACATTTTTGCGATTAAAAATTTATGTTATCTTCGTATTTATATGAATAACCTTCTCGATACACCTATAGAATATCTAAAAGGCGTTGGGCCACAACGAGGTAGTTTGCTTCGTAGCGAACTCAATATTCATAAATACAGTGATTTAGCTTTTCTATTCCCTACTCGATATATTGACCGAACTCGTTATTATAAAATAAATGAATTGCAAAATAGTACTGCCGAAGTACAAATAATAGGCAAAATTATTCATGTAAAAACGGTAGAAATGGGTAAACATAAATCGAGACTTGTAGCCACTTTTACTGATGATACCGGACAAATGGAATTGGTTTGGTTTCAAGGAATAAAATGGATTCGTGATAGTTTAAAAATCAATACACCTTTGGTGATTTTTGGAAAAATAGCACAATTCGGAACAGTTTTTAATATGGCGCATCCAGAAATGGAATTATTAGACGAACACAAATCCAGTCTGCGAAGTGCCATGCAGCCGGTTTATCCAAGCACAGAAAAACTAGCCAATAAAAATATTTCGAGCAGAACTATTAATAAATTGATGCAACAATTATTTATAGAAACGTATCATTTATTCACCGAAACATTGCCCAATTATTTGATAAATGAATTAAAACTGATTTCCAAAAGCGAAGCCATGTTTAATTTGCATTTCCCGAAAAGTCAAGAACTTTTGGCAAAAGCACAATTTAGATTAAAATTCGAAGAATTATTTTTTATTCAGATACAATTAATCACTAAAAATTTGGTGCGAAAACAAAAAATAAAAGGTAATGCTTTTACCAATGTTGGCGAAAGTTTTAATGAGTTTTACAAAAATCATTTGCCTTTTGAACTAACCGAAGCTCAGAAAAGAGTATTAAAAGAAATACGAAACGACTTAGGAAATCCGGCACAAATGAACCGATTATTGCAAGGCGATGTTGGTTCGGGTAAAACAATTGTGGCGTTTATGTGTATGCTTTTGGCGAAAGATAACGGTTTTCAAAGCTGTCTTATGGCACCCACTGAAATTCTGGCGAATCAACATTTTATTGGTTTATCAGAATTAGCTAATAGAATGAATATCAATGTTAAAATATTAATAGGTTCAACTAAAACTTCAGATAGAAAATTAATTCACGAAGCACTCGAAAACGGAACTATTGATATTCTAATCGGTACACATGCCTTGTTGGAAGACAAAGTTATTTTTAAAAATTTAGGTTTAGCCATCATAGACGAGCAACATCGTTTTGGAGTAGAACAACGAAGTAAACTTTGGAAAAAAGGAAGTCAAAACGAAGATGGTGGGGCAATTCCGCCTCATGTTTTAGTGATGACCGCCACTCCTATTCCTCGAACATTGGCTATGAGTTTGTATGGCGATTTGGACATTTCTGTTATTGACGAATTACCACCTGGTAGAAAACCCATTCAAACAGTACATCGTTACGATTCTAATCGACTAAAAGTCTGGAAATTTCTTAAAGATGAAATCGCCAAAGGCCGTCAAATATATATTGTATATCCATTAATTCAAGAATCAGAAAAAATGGATTATAAAGATTTAATGGACGGCTACGAAAGTATTTCTCGTGATTTTCCTTTGCCGCATTATGCTATTTCGATGGTTCATGGCAAAATGAAACCCGCCGATAAAGATGCCGAAATGAAGCGTTTTTCCGATAGAAAAACCAATATTCTCATTGCAACAACTGTTATTGAAGTTGGTGTTAATGTGCCGAATGCAAGTGTAATGGTCATAGAAAGTGCCGAGCGTTTCGGGTTATCGCAACTGCACCAATTACGCGGACGTGTGGGCCGTGGTGCCGAGCAGAGTTATTGTATTCTCATGACAGGACATAAACTAAGCAACGATAGCAAAACCCGATTAGAAACCATGTGCGCTACCAACGATGGTTTTGAAATTGCCGAAGTAGATTTAAAATTGCGCGGTCCTGGCGATATTATGGGTACTCAACAAAGCGGGGTTTTAAACCTTCAAATTGCTGATTTGGTAAAAGACCGAGATATTTTACAAGTAGCAAGAAATTATGCTATAAGATTGCTAAAAGATGATGCGGCTTTAGCCAAACCCGAACATCAAACTGTAAAACAAGTTTTTATCGAACTTACTAAAAAGAAAAATATTTGGAATTATATTAGCTAAAAATTTAACTATCTATATAAAAATCACTAAATGAAAAAATTAATCGATATAGAAAACTGGAATAGAAAAGAACATTTTCAATTTTTTTCAAAATTTTCTGAACCTTTTTTCGGAGTAACTGTTAAGATAGATTGTACAAAAGCCTATGCAAAATCTAAAGAAAAACAAATTTCGTTTTTTCTTTACTATTTATATCGAACAATGAAAGCTGTGAACAATATTGAAAATTTTAAATACAGAATCATTGATAATCAGCCATTTGAGTTTGATGTGATAAATGTTTCGCCTACTATCAATCGTTCTAACGGAACATTTGGATTTGCCTATATTGATTATCTTGAAAATGAAGATGAATTTTATAAAAACGCATTAAAAGAAATTGAAATAACTCAAAATTCGACTAATCTTTTACCTGCAATTTCTGGCGAAAATCTAATTCATTTTTCTGCAATTCCTTGGATTGATTTCACAAGTATATCGCATGCAAGAAACTTTTCATTTCCAGATAGTTGCCCCAAAATATCTATTGGAAAAATGACAGAAATGAATAATATCAAATCTATGCCAATTTCTATCCATGGACATCATGCTTTGATGGATGGTTTTCATGTTGGTTTGTTTATCGAAAAATTTCAATTATTAATGAATGAATAATCCAAAACAATTTTTCTAAACCCTTTCTAAAACCCAAATTATGGTACAATACAATCCAAAAGACTGGATTACATTTATTTTTAGATTTCATAAATCTGACACATTTAGACAACTAATTCCTATGATGCTACTCATTGGTATTTATTCGGGAATCATTTGTTATGCAGAAACCAATATTTTTAAATTAGGAGAAAATAGTCATGTAAAAAACATTTCTGTAATGCACACTACAGTTGGTTTTGTGCTTTCATTATTGTTAGCCTACCGAACTAATACCGCATACGACCGTTGGTGGGAAGGCAGAAAAATGTGGGGAAGTTTGGTAAATACCAGCCGAAATTTAGCCATAAAACTTGCTTGTATTTTAGACCAAGAACAAGACAAAAATTACTTCAGAAAAGTAATTCCGAGTTATGCATCAATCTTATCAAAGCATTTAGCAAATGAAGAAGTTAGTAAAATGTTGTACGAAGGGTTAGATTTGGAAATAGACAACACAAAACACAAGCCCAACCAAGTAGCAAAAATGCTATTTCATAAAGTAAATGAATTATACAAATCTGGAAAAATTACAGGCGACCAACTCATTGTTATCAACAACGAAATCCAAACTTTTACCGATGTGTGTGGTGCTTGCGAACGTATAAAAAACACGCCTATTCCCTATTCTTACAGTGCTTTTATCAAAAAATTTATCTTTTTTTATATTATGACATTACCCTATGGTTTTGTGTTTAGTTTAGGATATTATGTAATTCCGGTTGTGGTGTTTATTTTTTATGTTCTTGCCAGTTTAGAGCTTATTGCCGAAGAAATTGAAGATCCGTTTGATGGCGATGAAAACGATTTACCAACCAAAAAAATAGCCGATAATATCAAAAAACATATCGAAGAAATTTTATAAAAATCAAATTAATAAATTGCAGAAAATGAATGAAAATCTTAAGTATTCACTAAAATTATCCAGTATTGCTATTGGTAGTTTTTTAAAAATCAACATTTTGGCAGTACTATCAACTGTTATTGTTGTTTCAATAGAATTTTACTTGCTGTCAAGAAATATCAACGCCGGAAATTCGGCTCACGCAGGCCCAATACCTTTTCTTATTATGATGTTTTTGGCACGACCAGTTGGCTCTATATTATGGTATCTTACCTGTATTTGCAGTCCGTTTTTATTTTTTGCGTTTGGCAACAAATACATTATTTCGAAATTAGCACATAAGTTAATTAACGATAAATCAGAATCTGTAATCAATCCGATATTAGACAAAGTTTTGCAAAAATTTAAATCAAAACAACCCGAAGTTCTAAAAAGTGCTGGCGATTATTCTTTGAATAAATTAAAGCTAATAAACGACATCAAAAATGATACATCAGAAAATAAATGGCTTCGAAGAGTTATTACTTTTGGTATGGAAAAAATAAAAATAGATGATTCCGATTTAAATGATGAAAACCTAAATTTCTTCGATATTATCAAATCAAAAACTATTCAAAGTTTAAAAGATATTTTGGAGCCAAGCCGAAAACCGTTTTGGATATTACTTGGAATTCAATGGTTATTTTTGTTATTCATTTGGCTAACAAAATATTAATTCATTTATGAAAAAAATCTTTTTTTTATTAATTGTGTTATTTAATTTAATGGAAATTGCTTGTTTGCAATCTAAAAATAACATTCCAGAAAACATAAAACAATCTTTTTCGGGAACATGGATTTGTAAAAAGGGATTTGCTACCAACACTATTGAAATTAAATTTGAAAAAGATACAATATTTACACATCAACTTAAAAAGTAACCTTATATAATTAGAAATTACATAAATTTGCAATCTCAAATTTTATAACTATTACATATGGCAATGAATAAAAACACCGTTTTGGGTTGGGCAACATTTATAATGATTCTTATGGGGTTGATTTTGATAGGTTTAGGGCTATTCAAATATAGTGAACATTCAGGTTGGGGATTTGGAGCAACTGGTGTAGGATTTTTAGCTAACGCATGGGTTTTTAGCTCATTAAAAGGAAGAGTATAATGTTTCAAAACAAAAAAACGAGCCTTATTTTTTTTGGTGCTATTGTATTAAGTCTCTTTATCGGATTTAAAATTGGAAATTGGTACAATCAATACAAAATTGTACCAATTAATCAACAACAAGAAGTTCAAAACCAGCCGATAAACTCGTACACGCCCCAAGAAAACAGACAAGAAAACAACAGTGATTTTTCAGAAGAACATAACACGATCGCTGTAGATAATAATTCGATTTCTGAAAATAATTCTGAAATCCCTGGAAAAGTCTACGAAGTATTAAAATATATTCGTCAAAATCACGAAGCTCCAGACGGGTATGTCGGTGGTAGAGTTTTTTCAAATAGAGAGAAAATCTTACCACAATTTGATGAAAATCACAATAAAATTCGCTATCAGGAATGGGATGTAAACCCGAAGGTTAATGGAAAAAACCGAGGCACAGAACGTCTGGTAACATCAGATGTTAAAGCCTATTACACCAACAATCATTACAAATCTTTTACAGAAGTAAATGAATAAAGAAATCATAAAAAATGCCATTTATTTAAACGGCGAAAAAAGCAAAACCAAACAAGAATTATTTGATTATTTGTCAAAAAAACTCAATTTCCCAGATTATTTTAGCAATAATTGGGATTCTTTTGAAGAAATTCTATACGACTTATCATTAAATCAAAAAGTAATTTTTTATAATTTTGATGAATGTTTAGCAAATGATTCCGAAAATTTGGAAACATTAAAAGACATAATCAATCAATTTAATAAAGAAACAACTGTTTTTTATTTCCTAAAATCTAATTTCTAAAATTTAAAATTTCAACATAAAATGTCAGACGATAAAAAAGTAATATTTTCCATGCAAAAGGTAAGCAAAACTTACCAAGGAAGCGACAAGCAAGTTTTAAAAGATATTTATTTAAGTTTTTTCTACGGAGCCAAAATTGGTATTCTTGGGCTTAACGGTTCAGGAAAATCAACCTTATTGAAAATTATTGCTGGTGTAGAAAAGAATTTTCAAGGCGATGTTGTTTTTTCTCCAGGTTATACCGTTGGTTATTTAGAACAAGAACCACAACTTGATGAAAACAAAACCGTTATTGAAATTGTGAAAGAAGGCGCATCAGAAATGGTTTCGCTTCTCGAGGAGTTTAATAAAATAAACGATATGTTTGGCTTACCAGAAGTGTATGAAGATGCAGATAAGATGCAAAAACTGATGGATCGCCAGGCAGAATTACAAGATAAAATTGATGCTGCTGGTGCTTGGGAACTCGAAACCAAGTTAGAAATTGCAATGGACGCTTTGCGTTGTCCAGATGGCGATATGCCAATTAAAGTGCTTTCGGGTGGAGAACGTCGTAGAGTAGCGCTTTGTCGTTTGTTGCTCAAACAACCCGATGTGTTATTACTCGATGAGCCAACCAACCACCTTGATGCCGAAAGTGTTTTATGGTTAGAACAACATTTAGCACAATATGCCGGAACGGTTATCGCTGTAACGCACGACCGTTATTTCTTGGATAATGTGGCTGGTTGGATATTAGAGTTAGATCGTGGCGAAGGAATTCCATGGAAAGGAAATTATTCTTCATGGTTAGATCAAAAATCAAAACGATTAGAACAAGAAGAAAAAGTAGCTTCAAAAAGAAGAAAAACCTTAGAGCGTGAGTTAGAATGGGTTCGACAAGGTGCAAAAGGTCGTCAAACCAAACAAAAAGCACGTTTACAGAATTACGACAAACTCTTAAATGAAGATCAAAAACAATTAGATGAGAAATTGGAAATCTACATTCCGAATGGACCTCGTTTAGGAACCAATGTGATTGATGCTAAAAATGTAGCAAAAGCTTTTGGCGATAAATTATTGTATGACAATTTGAATTTTACTTTGCCACAAGCTGGTATTGTTGGAGTTATCGGACCAAATGGCGCTGGTAAATCTACCATTTTCCGAATGATAATGGGCGAACAAGCTACCGATAGCGGAGAATTTACCGTAGGTGATACAGTAAAAATCGCTTATGTAGATCAGTCGCATTCAAATATCGATCCAAATAAATCTATTTGGGAAAACTTTTGCGATGGACAAGAGTTAATTATGATGGGTGGTCGTCAAGTAAATTCACGAGCTTATTTAAGTCGATTCAACTTTGGTGGAAGCGACCAAAACAAAAAAGTATCGATGCTTTCGGGTGGTGAACGCAACCGTTTGCATTTAGCAATGACACTAAAAGAAGAAGGAAACGTTTTGTTATTAGATGAGCCTACCAATGATTTGGATGTAAATACATTACGTGCTTTAGAAGAAGGTTTAGAAAATTTCGCTGGTTGTGCAGTGGTAATCTCGCACGACAGATGGTTCTTGGATAGAATTTGTACGCATATCTTAGCATTCGAAGGCGATTCGCAAGTGTATTTCTTCGAAGGAAGTTTTACCGAATACGAAGAAAACAAGAAAAAACGTTTAGGCGACACAACACCAAAACGAATTAAATACAGAAAGCTGACAAGAGATTAGAAATTAGTAGATTATTGAAGGATAAAAGGTAAATCAAGTTTTGACTTTAGACTTTCTACTTTAAACTTTTTATTACTACTTTTGCAACGTTTTTAAAAAAGACTACAATCATGGTAAAAGATTTATTTGAAAGAATACAACAAAATAAAGGACCATTAGGAAAATGGGCTTCTCAAGCAGAAGGATATTATGTTTTTCCAAAACTTGAAGGAGAATTAGGCCCAAGAATGATGTTCCACGGAAAAGAAATTTTAAACTGGAGTATTAACGATTATTTAGGATTGGCTAATCATCCAGAAATCAGAAAAGTAGATGCTGAAGCGGCAGCTCAATATGGTGCTGCTTACCCGATGGGTGCTCGTATGATGAGCGGTCATACCAATATACACGAACAATTACAAAACGAACTTGCTGAATTTGTAAACAAAGAAGCAGCTTATTTGTTAAATTTTGGTTATCAAGGAATGGTATCAACTATCGATGCTTTGGTTACCAAAAATGATGTGATTGTGTACGATGTCGATTCGCATGGTTGTATCATCGACGGTGTACGACTTCACATGGGTAAACGTTTTACTTACAAGCATAATGATGTTGAGAGTTTAGAGAAAAACTTACAACGTGCTACCAAAATGGCAGAAGAAAATAACGGTGGTATTTTAGTAATCACCGAAGGTGTTTTCGGAATGCGCGGACAACAAGGAAAACTTAAAGAAATTGTAGCTTTAAAAGAAAAATACAATTTCCGTTTGTTGGTAGATGACGCACACGGATTTGGAACTTTAGGGAAAACTGGTGCTGGTGCTGGCGAAGAACAAGGTTGCCAAGACGGAATTGATGTGTACTTTTCAACTTTTGCAAAATCAATGGCAAGTGTTGGTGCATTCATCGCTGGAGATAAAGATATTATCGATTATTTAAAATACAATTTACGTTCGCAAATGTTTGCCAAAGCATTACCAATGATTATGACGGTTGGCGCATTAAAACGCTTGCAAATGCTTAAAGCCATGCCAGAATTGAAGGATAAACTTTGGGAAAACGTAAACTATTTACAAAATGGTTTAAAATCAAAAGGATTTAATATTGGCGATACAAATACTTGTGTAACACCAGTTTATCTTGAAGGTTCAATTCCAGAAGCAATGGTTATGGTAAACGATTTGAGAGAAAATTATGGAATTTTCCTTTCAATTGTAGTATATCCAGTAATTCCAAAAGGAATAATTTTATTAAGAATGATTCCTACGGCTTCACATTCAAAACAAGATATCGACGACACATTAGCAGCTTTTGAAGCCATCCGTGAAAAATTAATCAGCGGAGCTTACAGAAAATTAGCCGAAGCTAATGTAGAAAACGTAGAATAACAAAATCTCTTTCGAATTTTTAGCCAAGAAGTTTTACATAAAAACCTTGGCTAAAAATTCTTTTAATAAATCTATTTGCGGAAGCGAGTTTGCTCCTACTCCTTTGCTTTTCACATCCAATTCTCTTAGATTAGCAACAATACTACTCACTTTTTTCATTGGATATTTTTTGGCAGCCAATTCATATTCGCCAACAAAATAAGGATTAATTTTTAGCGCAACCGCTACATTTTTTGATGATTTATCTTTTAATCCGTGATATTGCAATAACTGCGAAAAGAAATTAAATAACGTGGCAGTCGTAACAACCAACGGATTATCTTTTGGATTTTGCGAAAAATGCTCCACAATTTTATACGCTTTCAGTTGGTCTTTTTCACCTATCGCTTTTCGCAATTCAAAATTGTTATAGTCCTTACTAAAACCAATATTGGTTTCGATATCCTTAGCAGTAATGGTACTACCTTTGGGTAAAATTATCTGAAGCTTTTCAATTTCGTTGCTAATTCGGCTTAAATCATTTCCTAAAAATTCAACCAACATGGCAGCAGCTTTGGGCTCAATGGCATATCCCCTACCTTGCAAAACTCGTTGTAGCCAAGCACCAACTTGATTCTCATACATTTTTTTACTCTCAAAGACTAATCCTGTTTTGTCTAAAAGTTTTGTAATTTTCTTTCGTTTATCTAGCGTTTTGTATTTGTATGCGAATACCAAAACTGTTGTGGGTTGCGGGTTCTCAGCATACGATTCCAGCTTGTCAATATTTCTGGATAATTCTTGTGCCTCTTTTACAATAACCAATTGTCTATCAGCCATCATAGGGAAACGTTTGGCATTGCCAACTACATCTTCTATTGTAGTATCACGTCCGTAAAGAATGGTTTGATTGAAATCTTTTTCGTGTTCTTGTAAAATATTTTGTTCAATAAATTCGGTAAGTTTATCAATATAATACGGTTCGTCGCCCATAAAAAAATAAATAGGTTTTATGTTTCCTGCTTTTATGTCGCTCGTTATTTTATTGATTTCGTCCATGATTAAAATTGCAGATTGAATATAAAAAAATACCTTTGTAGTATGGTAAAATTAAATTTTCCCGATTATACATTTCGCTTCAAAAATAGTGAAAATAAAATCAGTATTTTTGATGAAATCCGAAAAAAATTTGTGATTCTCACGCCAGAAGAATGGGTGCGACAAAATGCAGTACAATGGCTTTTACAGGAAAAAAATGTATCAAAATCATTGCTAAATGTAGAGAAATCTATCAAAATAAATGATTTAATTAAACGATATGATATTGTTGTATATCAGACTAATGGGAATATAAAGTTATTAGTTGAATGCAAAGCGCCAAGTGTAACCATTACCCAACAAACTTTTGACCAAATTGCTCGCTACAACCTCAAACTAAATGCAGAATTTTTGATGGTAACCAATGGTTTAAACCATTATTTTTGCCAAATGGATTTTGAAAATGAGAAATACATTTTTTTAAACGATTTAACTTTTTAAAACATATATCTTGGAATCTAAAATGTTAGATAAAAAAATAGCCGTTGTAATTTTAAACTGGAATGGCAAAAAATTGTTGGAAACTTTTTTACCAAAAGTAGTCGCCAATTCTAAGCAAGCCACTATTTATGTGGCAGACAACGCTAGTTCTGACGATTCTATTGATTATGTTAAGAATCATTTTCCGGAAGTAAAAATCATTAAAAATGAAGCTAATTTTGGCTTTGCATTGGGTTACAATATTGCATTACAACAAGTTGAAGAAGCTTATTATTGCTTATTAAATTCCGATATTGAAGTAACCGAAAATTGGTTAGACTCTATCATTGAAACCTTTGATAATCAAAAAGAAACAGCGATTATTCAGCCAAAAATAGTAGATTATAAAAACAAAGATTACTTTGAATATGCTGGAGCCGCTGGTGGTTATTTAGATAAATTTGGATATCCATTTTGCCGAGGTCGAATTTTTGAAACAATAGAAAAAGACAACGGACAATACAACACAACTATCAAAATTTTCTGGGCAAGTGGTGCCTGTTTTTTTATTCGAAAAGATGTTTTTTGGGAATTAAACGGTTTTGACGATTACTTTTTTGCACATCAAGAAGAAATTGATTTGTGTTGGCGAGCATTCAATAAAAATTATACTGCAGTTTTCGTACCAAATTCAGTCGTGTATCATGTAGGTGGAGCAACTTTAAACGAAAGCAACCCGAAAAAAACTTTTCTTAATTTCAGAAATTCGTTATTAATGTTATTAAAAAATCTACCGAAAAATAAGTTATTTCCAATCATTTTCAGTCGATTAGTATTAGATGGATTGGCTGGAATTCAATTTATATTAAAAGGAAAATTTTCCCATTTTTGGGCAATCATCAAAGCGCATTTTTATTTTTATCATTTGATAAATGCCTTTTACAAAAAAAGAGATACACAACAAAATACAAATTATTTTAAAACCAAAAGCATAGTTGTTGGGTATTTCCTAAAAGGCAAAAAAACTTTTAACGAATATTAACGTAAGTTTTACATTTATAAATTCAGATAAGCATTAACTTTGTAATAAATATAACTTTTATGAGAAAAATAGGCTACATCATCGTTTGCGGATTGGTATTAGCATCTTGTGGTACCAAAAAGAAAATTGCCGCTTTAGAAGCACAAAACAAAGAATGTCAAGATTTGTTGAATTCAACCACTATGAAACTCAACCTTTGTTTGTCTGAAAAAGATAAAGTTTCGGATCAAAACGAATACTTAAAAAAGCTAAACGAAGATTTAAAAAAGAATAATTCAGATTTGATAAACAATGTTGGTAACATGACTACGCTAACGCAACAAGGTGCCGCCAATATTGAGAAAGCACTTGAAAGTATCAAAGAAAAAGATTTAAAAATTTCTCGTTTGCAAGATGCATTAACCAAAAAAGATTCGGTTACATTGGCTTTGGTTACCAGTTTAAAAAAATCGGTTGGTTTAGACGATCCAGATATTAATGTAAATGTAGAAAAAGGTGTGGTTTTTATTAATATTTCAGATAAATTACTCTTTAAATCAGGAAGTTATGCCATTACCGACAGAGCCAAAGATATCTTAGGAAAAGTTGCTAAAGTAATAAACGACAAACCCAATTTTGAATGTATGGTGGAAGGCCACACCGATAATGTGCCGTTTACTGGTAACGCCATTTTGATAGATAACTGGGATTTGAGCGTGAAAAGAGCTACGGCTATTGTTCGTGTATTAACTAAAGATTTGAATGTAAATCCGGCGCAACTTATAGCTGCAGGACGAAGCGAATTCATTCCGTTGGTGCCAAATACTTCATCAGACAATAAAGCTACCAATCGTAGAACTCGTATAGTAATTATGCCAAAAATTGATGAATTTTATGATATGATCGAAAAAGAAATGAAAAATTTGAGCAAAAAATAAAATTTCAATTCTTTAAAATCTAAATTTCAAAAAGCCATTTCAGTAAGTATTGAAGTGGTTTTTTCAATTTTGTAAGCAACGAAAATTTAATTAGAATTTTATAACTATGAGTTTCTTACAATTACTTATCTTTTAAATAGTCCAAAAAACAAAAGTGAATCAATCTACAAAATATCCAAACTGCCTTTTCCTTCGCGGATAATTTCGGGTTCGCCATTAGAGACATCAATAATAGTTGAAGGAACATTATCGCCATAGCCGCCATCTATAACCAAATCAACTTTGTTTTGCCATTTTTCAAAAATCAATTCCGGATCGGTAGAATATTCAATTACATCGTCTTCATCATGTATCGATGTTGAAATAATCGGGTTGCCTAATTGTTTTACAATTTCGCGAGCAATATTATTATCGGGCACACGAATTCCTACTGTTTTTTTATTTTTAAAAACTTTGGGTAACGAATTACTTCCGGGTAAAATTATTGTGTATGGTCCAGGAAATGCTCTTCTGAGAAGTTTAAAAGTTGAAGTTTCGATTTGTTTTACATAGTCGGAAATATGGCTTAAATCGTAACATATAAACGATAAATTTGATTTTTCGAGTTTGATGCCTTTTAGTTTAGCTACTTGCTCCAATGCCTTGGTATTCGTGATGTCACAACCCAAACCATACACGGTATCGGTAGGATAAATAACCAATCCGCCGTTTTTAAGAACTTCCACTACTTTTTTGATAGCGGCTTCATTGGGTTTGTCGTTGTAAATTTTGATAAACTGTGCCATATAAATTTTTAGAAAATGATTATAAAGTTACAAAATAAAACGGTTTGTTTGTCAATAAAATTTTATATCGATTGATAATAATCAAAACTTTCTTTTATCAAATCATCAGTAACTTCAACATTGATTTTTGTGTTACCGATGTTGTTTAATAAAGAAAATTGAAATTTTCCGTAGGCATTCTTTTTATCATGAATAAGTAATTTCATAATTTCTATGTCATCATTTTCGGCAAATGTTGTTTTTCCAAATATTGAAATAATGGTTTTTGTAATTTCTTGAAGCTCATTTTCAGAAAGTAAATTCATTTTATACGAAAGAAAACTCTCTAAAAGCATTCCAATAGCAACTGCTTCACCGTGAAGCAATTCAGATTCTGAATTTAAATAAAAACTTTCAATGGCATGGCCTAATGTATGACCAAAATTTAAAGCTTTTCGTAGACCATTTTCTTTTGGATCTTCAGCAACAATCGAGTTTTTTATAGTAATTGATTGATGAATGAGTTGATCGAAATCAGCAAAATCTACTTTTGATAAATCTAAAAAATTTTCCCAATAGGTTTTATCAGCAATCAGTCCGTGCTTGAGCATTTCTGCCAAACCAGATCGCATTTCTCGTTGTGGCAAAGTTCCTAAAAAACTACTATCAATAAGCAAAAAACTTGGATTACAAAAAGTGCCAATTTGGTTTTTTAAATTCCCTAAATCAATACCCGTCTTACCTCCTATCGATGCATCTACCATAGCCAAAAGCGTTGTAGGAATATTGATAAAATCGATTCCGCGTTTGAAAGTTGAAGCCACAAAACCTCCTATATCCGTTACTACGCCGCCGCCCAAATTGATGAGACAACTTTTTCGGTCGCATTCTAATTCGGTTAAAACCGACCAAAGTTCTACACAAGTTGTGCTGTTTTTCATTGCTTCTCCCGATTCGATTTCGATAATTTCAAACGGAATTTCAAGGGCAAGATTTGGAAAAAATACTGGCAAACAATGTTCGTTGGTATTTTCATCAACCAATATAAAAAGTTTAGAATATTTTTTCTCTGAAATAAAATTGGTTAAGGCTTCGTATCCGTAACCATCAGCAAAAAAAACAGAATATGTATCGGCTTTAATAACTTGCATTGCTTTTAATTTGCCCCAAAAATAGCACTTTTTTCGATTAATTTAGATTGGTTTTACTTTCAGCTTTGATACTTTCAAACTTTGCGACTTATTCTTTATATTTGTGCTTATTTTTATTTCATGGAAAAAATATTCAACAATACCGAAGTTGCTTTTAGCCTTAAAACCGATACCGAACTCGATAGAGCTTATTTTTTGTTTAAAATGATTGCCAGCGAACCGCTTGTAAAAATTGGTACAGCAGTAACCAATTTCGCTCTAAAAGCGCATTTGCCTGTAGAAGGATTAATTCGCGCTACTGTATTTGATCATTTTTGTGGCGGTACAACCGAAGAAGATTGCTTGTCTGTTGTAGATAAAATGTTTACCAAAGGTGTTTCATCGGTTTTGGATTATTCTGTGGAAGGAAAAGAAGAAGAAGCACAGTTTGATGCCGCTTTGAAAATGACTTTAAAAACTATTGAATTTGCTAAAGAAAAGTTAGCGATACCTTTTGCCGTTTTTAAGCCTACAGGTTTAGGCCGATTTGATTTGTATGTCAAAATTGGCGAAAAACAAACCCTTACACAACAAGAACAAGAAGAATGGCAAAGAGTAAAAGAACGCTTTACTATTGTTTGTAAAACGGCTTACGAAAAAGATGTTGCTCTACTGATAGATGCAGAAGAAAGTTGGATGCAAGATGCTGCCGATGATTTAGTTGAAGAAATGATGTTGTTGTACAATAAGAATAAAGCATTAATATTCAATACCTTACAAATGTACCGTTGGGACAGATTGGATTATCTAAAACAACTTCATGCAAGAGCTAAAGCGCAAGGTTTTTATATCGGTATGAAAATAGTTCGCGGTGCGTATATGGAAAAAGAAAACAAACGCGCTGAAGAAAACGGCTACCCTACTCCTATTTGTGCATCAAAACAAGCTACCGATGACAATTATAATGCAGCTTTAGATTACATGATGGAACATATTGATGCTATGAGTATTTTTGCAGGAACTCACAATGAAGAAAGCTCGTATAAATTAATGCAAATGTGTGTTGATAACAATATTAGCAAGAACGATTTTAGAATTTGGTTCGGACAACTTTACGGAATGAGCGACAATATTAGTTACAATTTGGCGGCCAACGGTTACAATGTAGCCAAATATTTGCCTTTCGGACCAGTAAAAGATGTGATGCCGTATCTAATTCGTAGAGCAGAAGAAAACACTTCGGTTGCTGGGCAAACCAGTCGAGAACTCAACTTGTTGAAAACCGAACGTGAACGTAGAAAAATGTAACTCATTTCTTTTGAAAAACATAATTGTTTCAATATCAATGTTTTTGGTTGTTTTTTGTCATTCGCAAGAAATAGCCGATACTACTTTTGTGAATATTCAAGATTATGACAAAAACATAGTATTAGATATGAAGTACGCAACCGCCGATAATTTTTTGAAACAAAATGTTTACGGCTGCGAAGTTTGTTTTCTACGTTATAAAACCGTTAAAAAGCTCATAGAAGCCAATAAAGATTTTATGAAAAAAGGTTTCAGAATTAAAATCTTTGATTGCTATCGTCCGTTGGATATTCAAAAAAAAATGTGGGTGTTGGTTCCGAATGCAAACTATGTTGCCAATCCGGCGCGCGGTTCCATTCACAATCGTGGTTGCGCAGTAGATATTACACTTGTTGATTCTAACGGAATTGAATTAGATTTCGGGACTGCATTTGATCATTTTGGTCCAGAATCTGCGCATAATTATGAAAACTTGCCTGAAATAGTGCTGGAAAACAGAAAGATGCTTCGAAAAATTATGAAGAAAAATGGTTTCCGCACTTTTGAAAGCGAATGGTGGCACTACAATTTAAAACACGGTGTAGATGAAAATCTGGCAAATTTTAAATGGAATTGTAATTAAACCTTTTCGCATGCTACAATAATCTTGTTGGCATTTTCATCTTGAGTAAAAAAACAATACCGATTGCCACCGTCTTTTATCTTATATTTTTTTCGAAGATTTTCTACCGTTTCCGGAAAATTACGAATAGTAATATTACACTTCTGATTTTCAAAATGTTGCTTCATAATTTCTTTTGAAAACTTGTAGACATCTATAACTTTAAACTTTCTTCCAGGAAAATCGATTAAATCATTGCTTGTAAACAAATGCGAATGTTTGCCTAATTTTTTTAATTTTAACTTTTCTCCTAATACCGAAAATCCGCCAGCTTTCATAATTGCCGCATTCGGTTCGTATAAAAATTGCAATGGTTGCGAATATTCTTGGTTTACATCTTCATTAAATTCAAAATTAAATATTTGATTTTCAGTATTTAAAATATTTATTGTTTTTATTTGAATTGAAGAATTATAATTCTTTTCTATTAAAAAAAGTAATTCTTTTACTTCATTATTAATTGCAACAACGTGTACTTCTTTCACATTTTTCACTTCACGCAATACCGAATCAATATCCAAAATTGGAGAAACTTTTATCAATAACATATCTGAAAATTGATAATAAAAATCCTGTAAATCAACAACATTGGGCAAACAATCTGCCAATAAAAAAACTTTTCCTTTGCTATCACTTCTCCGTGACGGATCAAGATAAATACAATCAAATTTTTGATTTAATTCATTTAAAATCAAGGCACTATCACCACAAAAACTTTTAATATTGGTAACTTTTAAAACTTCAAAATTATGTTGTACAATTTCAGACAATTCCGGATTAATTTCGCAATGGAAAACCGTTTCAAATTGCTGAGCAAAATAATAATCGTCTATGCCAAAACCTCCAGTGGCATCAAACAAATTTTTTCCCGTAACCAATGTAGCCTTGTAGTTTGCTGCAATTTCAGATGACGTTTGTTCTATCGAAATTTTTTGAGGATATATAATGTTTTGCGTTGCAAACCAAGTAGGCAATTTTTCTTTACTCTTTACCTTTGCTTCAATTTGATTCAAAATAATTTTATAATCAATATCGGAAAATAAATTTTTTTGCAAGGCTAAAAATGCAATCGATTTATCTAAATTATCATTTATAAAATTCTGTATATCAATATGTAATATCTTTTTTAAAATCATTTTTTTTGACTATTATCAAAAATTAAAGTAAATATTTAGCAAACCTCAACTTTTTTAAATAAAAATCAAATATTTCAATGGTAAATTATTTGTTTTTATACTTTTTTTCTATATTTAGCCAGAATTAATTTGTAATAAAAATGTTGAACCAAAATCGCGTAATAATTGAAAATGTTTTGCCTCAACTTGACAATGGGGCATTTTTTATAAAAAGAATTGTAGGTCAAAAAGTACATGTTACAGCCGATATTATTTCGGACGGACATGATGTAATGCAAGCCGTAGTTCAATTCAAATACGAAAAAGATAAAAAATGGACAGAAGTGCGTATGAACGCGCTTCCCAATGATGCTTACGAAGGTACTTTTATTGTTGAAAAACAAGGATATTATAATTATTTTGTTGAATCTTGGATAGATTATGCCTTAAATTGGCAATACGGTATTGGCAAAAAAATCAATGATAATCAACACGTAAAATCGGAACTATTAGAAGGTGTAGAATATTTGACGCCTCTAATTTCTAAAGCAACTGCTTCCGAAAAAAAATTACTCAATCAATTCGTTGATTATTTTTCTGATGAAAATTTATACAATAAAGCAATTTCAGCGGCTACTTCTGAAGAATTAAGAGTCATTTTTATTAAATATCCAGCCAAATTTTTAGCTTCCAAATCGCAAGAATTACGCGTTTATGTAGATAGACAAAAAGCGTTATTCAGTACTTGGTATGAATTTTTCCCACGTTCGGCTTCATCTGAACTCGGAAAACACGGAACTTTTAAAGATTGCGAAACCATTTTGTCAAAAGTTGCTAAAATGGGATTTGATACTTTGTACTTCCCGCCTGTTCATCCGATTGGTGAAGTAAACCGAAAAGGAAAAAATAATGCAACCAATGCCGAAGCTGGCGATGTGGGCTCGCCTTGGGGAATTGGTTCGCATCATGGCGGACACAAATCATTACATCCAGAATTGGGTAGTTTAGAGGATTTTAAATCATTAGTGAATAAAGCAAAAGAATTAGGAATTGAAATTGCTATGGATTTTGCATTGCAAGCAGCACCCGATCATCCTTGGGTAAAAGAACACCCGCAATGGTTTAAATGGCGACCAGACGGAACGGTACAATATGCCGAAAATCCACCAAAAAAATACCAGGATATTTTGCCTATATATTTTGAAACTGCAGATTGGAAAAACCTTTGGAAAGAACTATTAAGTTGTGCTTTGTATTGGGTTGAAGAATGCGGAATTCGTGTTTTTAGAGTGGATAATCCTCACACAAAACCGTTTCATTTTTGGGGTTGGCTTATGGCTGAAGTGAAGAAAAAACACCCAGATGTATTGTTTTTAGCCGAAGCATTTACACGTCCAAAAATCATGAATGAATTGGCTAAACAAGGGTTTTCACAATCTTATACCTATTTTACTTGGCGCAATAGCAAATATGAATTGCAAGAATATTTGACCGAATTAACAAAAACCAATCAAAGCGAATTTTTCCGACCAAATTTCTGGCCAAATACGCCTGATATTAATCCGTTTGCTTTGCAAAGCGCCAACGAAAGTACGCATTTACAAAAGTACTTCTTGGCTGCCACTTTGAGTTCTTCTGTTGGGATATATGGTCCGGTTTTCGAATATATGATTGCAAGTGCCATTCCTGGTAAAGAAGAATATTTGGATAGCGAGAAGTATCAAACTCGTCTTTGGGATTGGAATCATGAAAACAAAATTACAACCTTGATTACAACCATTAATCAAATCCGAAAAGAAAATCCATCGTTGCAACAAACAAATAACATCGAGTTTTGTGATACTGATAACGAACAAATTATGGCATATTACAAACACGATGATGCTAAAACCAACGAAACCTTAATGATTGCCAGTCTTGATGCTTATTACAGTAAACAAGCCTTTGTGAAATTGCCATTGCAATCTTTGGGAATTCACAACGGGCAACCAATCACTGTTTTAGATTTAATAACAGGTAACAGTTATATTTGGGATAAAGAATGGAATTTTGTTGAGTTGCATCCCGCATTACCATTCCATCTTTTCAAAATTATAAAATAATCCAACAAATTCCTCCTAAAGTTATGAAACTGGATAATCAAGAAACCTTTACCACGCCGTTTGCTTTTAAAAGCGAATGGAAAAACGCTTTTGCAGACGATGAATTTATTAAAGTTTTTTCGTCGGATATTCTTGAAAATTATATCATCAATAAGCGTTGGTATGGCGGAAAAGCAAGTACGCTCAAGTATATTGAAGTGGTTGATCATTTCAAAATCACTTCAAAAAAGAATACCTATTACGGTGTGTTACTTGAGGTAAATTTTAAAGAAGCCTTTTTTCAGCATTATTTTATGCCGATTGCTTTTATGACTTCTGATGAGCTTGATACCAGTACGATTATTTCTCCTGCAAAATTTGCTCATATCGATGGCTATTTAGTAGATGCGCTACATCAGGAAGATTTTAGAAAATTGATGTTTGATAACATAGCGCAATCAACTATCAATAAAGAGTTTAAACTTATTTTTCATAAAGGAGATTATTTGGGCGATGCGCAATACAAATCATCAAAATTTATGGGTGTTGAGCAGAGCAACACTTCTATAATTTATAATGACCATTTTGTATTAAAGATTTTCCGACGTATATATGTAAGCACCAATCCAGACTATGAAATCAGTAGGTTTTTAACCGAACGAATGGAATACAAAAACACACCAGCTTATACCGGAAGCATCAGTTTGGCATTACCTGAAGGAAATATCACTTTAGGATTAATGCAAGAATTGGTGCCAAATCAAGGCGATGCCTGGAAGTTTATGCTCGAACAAATTGATACCGTTTTTGATACTTTAGCTCGAAAGAAAATTAAACTGTCAAAACTCCCGAACATTCCATTATTCAAAAGATTAAAGATAAATGAAATTCCGCCCGAAATTATTGATTGGGTTGGTTTAGGACTTTTCTTAAGAATACAAACATTGGCTTTGCGTACAGCCGAAATGCACGTAGCTATGGGTGGCGACAGCCAAGATACTGCCTTTACTCCTACCCGATACAATGGCGATTATTCGGTTTGGTTAAAAAACAGATTGCTGTATCAATTTCAAAATAGATTGAATATTATCGAAAATAGTTTGCACAAACTCGATGGTTTGGCACTTGAGTTGGCACATCAATTTTTGGAAAATAAAAAACTGATCCGAAAACACTTTGTAGATTTCGATTGGACAAAAATGAAATCAGAACGCATTCGTATTCATGGCGATTATCATTTGGGACAAGTTTTAGTGAATAGCGATGATTTTTATATACTTGATTTTGAAGGCGAACCCGAAAGTACTATTCGCGACCGTAAAGTAAAACAACCACCATTGAAAGATGTTGCGGGAATGTTTCGTTCGTTTCATTATGCCATTTACGCCACAATTTTCAACAATAAAGACAAGTATCCACAAGAACAAGATGAGCTTTTTGAAGCGGCTGAGTTACTGTTTCGCTATTTAGTTGGAGCATTTTTAGACACCTACATAGATAAAGTTCAGGAAGGAAATCTGAATATTGGATATTCACAAGAAATTGAATTTTTGTTAAAATATTGTATTCTCGAAAAAGCGGTTTACGAATTGGGCTACGAACTCAACTCACGTCCACGTTGGGCTGTTATTCCTTTGCGTGGCATACAAAGTATTATGAATTATTAATAATTAGGAGAAGCTCTTTCAGGATTTTAAACCCTAAAAGAGTTTTAAAATATAAAAACCAAATGAACACAGTAAAACCATTTTCCCTTTTTACCGATTTTGACATCGATTTATTCAAAGCCGGAAAACATTTTAAATTATACGAAAAACTTGGCGCACACCTTATGGAAGTTGATGGCGAAAAAGGCTGTTACTTTGCCGTTTGGGCACCTTCGGCTAAAAATGTTTCGGTAGTTGGCGATTTCAACTATTGGGTAGAAGGACAACATCCGTTAAATGTACGTTGGGATAGCTCAGGTATTTGGGAAGGTTTTATTCCCGGAATTGATAAAGGCACAAAATATAAATTCAAAATTCAATCAAATAACGGCGATATTACAACCGAAAAAGCCGATCCGTTTGCTTTGTATTGCGAGAAACCACCACACACAGCTTCGGTTGTGTGGGATTTGGAATACAAATGGAAAGATACCAAATGGATGAATTCGCGTGCCGATAAAAACGGAATTGACAAACCTTTTTCGGTATATGAAATTCATTTGGGTTCATGGAAACGGAATCTAGAAGAAAATCGCTCGCTCACTTATTTAGAATTGGCTGACGATTTAGTAAAATATGTAAAGGAAACCGGATTTACGCATGTAGAGTTTATGCCGATTATGGAGTATCCTTTTGATCCGTCTTGGGGTTACCAATTAGTCGGCTATTTCGCACCAACATCACGATTTGGAAAACCACAAGATTTTATGCAGTTGGTTGATAAATTCCATCAAGCAGGAATTGGCGTAATTCTCGATTGGGTTCCGTCGCATTTCCCGAGTGATAATCATGGTTTAGGTTATTTTGATGGTTCGCATTTATATGAACATCCCGATATTCGAAAAGGCTATCATCCTGATTGGAAAAGCTTGATTTTTAATTATGGACGCAATGAAGTTCGTTCGTTTTTAATAAGTAATGCTATTTTCTGGTTGCAAAATTATCACGCAGATGGGCTTCGTGTTGATGCTGTTGCTTCGATGTTGTATCTCGATTATTCTCGTAACGATGGCGAATGGGAACCAAATATGTACGGTGGCAGAGAGAACTTGGAAACCATTTCTTTCTTAAAAGATTTTAACGAAGCAGTTTACGGAATGTTCCCTGATGTTCAGACGATTGCCGAAGAAAGTACAAGTTTTCCAATGGTGTCACGACCAACATTTATAGGTGGTTTAGGATTTGGTATGAAATGGATGATGGGCTGGATGCACGATACTTTGGAGTATTTCAAAAAAGATTCGGTTTACCGAAAATACCATCAAAACGATATTACATTTTCGATGACGTATGCCTTTACCGAAAACTTTATGTTACCGCTTTCGCACGATGAAGTGGTGTATGGCAAAAACTCGATTTTAGGCAGAATGACAGGCGACGAATGGCAACGATTTGCTAATTTACGTTTGTTGTACGGCTATATGTTTACGCATCCTGGAGCAAAATTATTGTTTATGGGTGGCGAATTCGGCCAAAGTAACGAATGGAATTTTGATAGTAGTTTAGAATGGCATTTGTTACAATACGATTTCCATCAAGGAATTAAAAATTGCATTACCGATTTGAATAAATTGTATAAAAAATATCCTGCTTTATACGAAAAACAGTTTTCTGCCGAAGGTTTTGAATGGATAAATTATGGTGATAATGAAAATTCGGTGCTATCCTTTATTAGAAAAGGAAACAACGAAGACGAGAATTTGGTTGTAGTGTGTAATATGACGCCAAGTGTTCACGAAAATTACCGTATTGGTTTACCAAAATCAGGAAAATTATCTGAAATTTTTAATTCTGACAAGCCAGAATACGGCGGAAGTGGTTTGAAAAATGCAGCAAAAATAAAAATTGAAGAACAACCTTGGAATGGCAGAGATTATTCTGCAGAAGTTACGTTACCACCATTGGGAATTACAGTTTTTAAGATTGGATAATCCTCGGTTTATTACTATTATTTTTGAAATATAATTTAAAAAAGATGAAACTTATTTATTAAGTTTCATCTTTTTTGTAGCAACATTACTACTTTTAAGTGTAAGTATATAACTACAAATATTGCCTTTTTATTTTTTATTTTAAATTCTCTTGTCATTCGTATACACTTTTCTGCATTTCGTCCCAAAGTTTTTATTCATATAATATCGTAACTTAATTTTGTTTCATAATTATTAAAACACATATTATGAAACACAAATTATTTTTAATACTCTTTTGGGCTTGTATGTCATTTTCACTACAAGCGCAAAACTATTCTGGAGGTTCGGGTACGGTAGCCGACCCCTACCAAATTGCTTCAGCTGCTGATTTATACTATTTAAGACAAAATTTCAGTTCCCAAAGTAATTTACATTTTATTCAAACGGCAAATATTGCAAACCCCATAATTGATGCTTCTAATTATAGCAGTTATTTGGGTGATTTTTCAGGTACTTATAATGGTGATGGTCATACCATTACGGGTCTATCTCCTCTTTTTAATAATTTATCAAGTAATGCTGTTGTAACTAATTTAGGTTTAATTAATGATGAATTTAATATTTATGCATCGGGTGGATTAGCTAATTTTAATAATGGGACAATATCCAATTGTTATATAATTATTACAGAGTCAATTTTTTATTATGACATAGTTATTGGGGGACTTGTTGGAATAAACCATGCCTCCGGAATCATCCAAAATTGCTACACGAATGTACTTGCTTCTGGACAAAATGAAGAATTGACAGCAGGTTTTGCTGTAGAAAATTATGGATTTATTACTAATTGCTACAGTACAGGTACAATAGGATCCATTGGTGCCCCCAACGAAATAGGTAATCCTCTTAATTCAGCTAGTGGTTTTGTCGGATATAATTGGGGAATCATTAGTAATAGTTATGCAGCTTGTGTCGTTTATGCTCGTCATCAAGCAGCTATTTTTTGTTTGAGTAATTCAGGAAGTATTACCAATTGTTTTTATGATAATGAAGTTAATGGTGAATTTAGTTATGACTATAGCTCAGCTATACCAAAAACTACTGCCGAAATGCAAACCCAAAGCACTTTTACTACTGCCGGTTGGGATTTTACAACAGTATGGGGCGCTATGGCTTGTTACCCAACCTTATTATGGGAAAACAAACAGACTTTGGTAGTTTCTGCCGTTTCGCAAACAAATCTTGTTTGTAATGGAGGAACCACAGGCTCGGCTACAGTGTTGGCATCAGGCGGAACAGGAACTTATGCCTATTCTTGGTCGCCAAGTGGTGGCTCGGCTGCTACCGCTTCGGGTTTATCTGCAGGCACATATACTTGTACTGTTACCGATACTAACAACTGTACGGCTTCACAGAGTTTTACAATTACACAACCCGATCCTATCACGATTACAGGTGTTACCTCAATAGGTTGTACAACCTGTTCAGATGGTACCATTGATATTACTGTAACCGGAGGTACTCCTCCATATCACTATGCTTGGGGTAATGAAATGTATACTTTTTATAGTGATACAGAAGATGTATCTGGATTAATTGGAGGTACATATAATGTTCATGTTTATGATGCCAATTCTTGTGTTGCTACACAAAGTTTTACTATCATGCAGCCCGCTACTCATTTACATAATGGTAGTTTTGGCGATTTTAATTTCTCTAATTCATCAAACCTTAAACCTACTTCGCAAATAACCATAGAAGGCATGGTTAAATCTGATGATCCTGATGCTGCAATGGCATTATTGAATTCAGGTCGTCATTTTGTAATTACAAATAAATATGATTTTGCGCAATATGGAGAATCACTTAAAGGTTATGGAATTGCTGTAGGACATGGTATTTATAACAATGGGTTAAGAACAAGATTTAGTTTAGATGTAGGTACCACAACTAACTCTTCAGAATTAGTAATTTATAGCGGTATTCCTTTAGATATGCAATGGCATCATGTTGCTATGACCTATGATGGCAGATATTTAAAAGTTTATATGGATGGTGCTTTAGTGGAAACTCAAGATGCTGGAGGAGATTATCCTATAGTGTATGACGATAATACTTTTACCCGTATTGTTCAAGACAGAGGCCAATTTAATCAAGATGAACTTCGTATTTGGAATTTTGCCAAAACCCAATCTGAAATTTTAGCGCAAAAAGATTGCGAGTTGCCAAGTGATCAAACAGGCTTATTAGCCTACTACAATTTTAACCAAGGTAATAATGACGATTATGTTCAGCAAAATCAATTATTAATAGATAGTTCAGGTAATAATAATCACGGTGTTGCCAGTGCATATGAAATTGGTATCTGGGAAGCGGGTTCAGTTATGCAAACTATCGTTGCACCAACCGTAACCACTCCTGTAGCTTATCATTTAGGCAATACTGCCACTGCTCTAACTGCAACCCTTGATTTAGGAACTACAGGCTTATTATGGTACACCTCGGCAACAGGTGGCACAGGTTCTACAACCGCACCAACTCCTACAACAACAACATTAGGAACTACTTCTTATTGGGTTACAAGCACAAACTCGTTAGGATGTGAAAGTACAAGAGTACAAATAGACGTATATGTTACTAATGTCCAACCCGATAACAATAATGTTTTGTATGTAGATAAAGATGCTACAGGAACAGGTTTAGGCAATTCGTGGACAAATGCTGTTACAGAATTAGCCGATGCCTTAAAATATGCAAAACAACACGAAAACGGAAATAACTGGGCTACTACTCCATTACAAATTTGGGTTGCTGAAGGTACTTACAAACCTTTATACACCCCAAGAGATGGAGCGCTATTTATTGATGAAAATAGGAATAATTCTTTCTTGATGGTAAATAATGTTCAGGTCTATGGCGGATTTGTAGGAACAGAAACAACGCTATCACAACGCAATTTTACTACCAATATTACAACTTTAAGCGGTGATATTGGTATTGTTGATGATACTAATGACAATATTTACAATGTTGTTGTAAGCTCGGGAGCCACAGGATTGGCTACTTTAGATGGCTTTACAATTACCAACGGACATGCAAATGCTTACTTAGACATTGTTGTAAATAACAATCAAATTTATAAATGCTCCGGAGCTGGTATATACAATTCTGATGCTAATCCAAATTACAAAAATCTTATCTTAATCAATAATACTTGTACAGAATCTGGTGGAGGAATGTTTAACTATATGTCTTCTCCAGAATTAAAGCAAGTTAAAATTAAAAACAATAGCGCCAAAGACGGCGGTGGTATTGCCAGTATGCAAAATTCTATGCCTGTACTTATAAACACAGCTATAGAGAACAATATGGCAACAGAAGATGGTGGCGGAATGTATAATGTTGACTCAAGCACAGCTACACTTTATAATGTAACATTGGCAGGAAACGAATCATTATTATATAATAGCGGTATACAATCTATTTGTACATCTTTTACAACTGCCTCTAATGTTCTTGTAAATAATAGCATTATTATGGACGATGTAAGTGGATTTTTTACAGCTCAATATAGTTTAATAAAAGATCATAGTAATACTACAAACGGAAATGTAGATGCTACAAATTTTATTGCCACCGATGTTTTTGCCGATCCAGTAAATGGTGATTTTAGTTTAAAAACTACAAGTCCTGCTATGAACGCCGGAGATAATTCTTTGTATGAAGGTGCCGATGGAAATACTTCAAATAATAGTTTGGCTACCGACACCGATTTGCTTCAAAATCCACGAATATTTGATGGTTCGCCAATTACAGATATTATAGATTTGGGAGCTTATGAATACAAAGCAATACCAGCAACAAATTTAAATTTTGATGGTATTAATGATCGTATTGATTGTGGAAATAATACATCATTACAAATTACAGGTCAAAATATTACATTAGAAGCATGGGTTAAAATAAATACATTTGCTAATGAAGCTTTCAAAGGAAATATTATAAATAAAGAGGATAATGATTCAGATTCTGGATATATGCTCCGTGTTGGAGGCAACGGAAATGTTAATTTCAATTTAGGAAATGAATCATGGCATGAATTGTTTTCACCCGATAATTCGGTACAATTAAACACTTGGCATCATCTTGCTGCAACTTATGATGGATTAACAATGAAAATATATGTAGATGGAATTATGGTTGCTAACAGTTCAGATAATTTAATAATAAATAATGCCGCATCTAATTTGTTTATAGGTGATTGGCATAGTGGTGGAAGAAACTTTAATGGCTCTATCGATGAAGTCCGCGTTTGGAATATTGCACGCACCGATACCCAAATTATTGGTTCCAGAAGTTGTGAATTGCAAGGAAATGAAACAGGCTTAGTAGCATATTATAAATTTAATCAAGGTTTTGATTCGGTAGATAATACAAATATTACAACTTTAACTGATGCCACAGCAAATGCTAATAACGGAACAGTAACCAACTTTGCCTTAAATGGTATAACATCAAACTGGTTAGCAGGTTCGCCTATCACAACAGGAAACGCAATTCCAGCAACGCCTACTACACTTAATGACACTCAAGATTTCTGCGCTTCTGATAATCCAACTCTATCTAATATTCAAATTAACGAAACCAATATTCTTTGGTATGACGCGGCGTCTGGCGGAAATCTAATTGCTCCAACCACTGCATTAACAAACGGAAATTATTATGCAGCAGCACAAGGCACAAGTTGCGAAAGTGCAGAGCGATTACAAGTAACAGTAACTATAATATCTAATCCTGCAACACCTACAACAACTAACGCTTCACAAATATTTTGCGCTTCTGATAATCCAACAGTAGCAAATATTCAAGTAAACGAAACCAATATTCTTTGGTATGACGCGGCATCTGACGGAAATCTAATTGCTACTACTACATCATTAGTTAATGGGAATTATTATGCAGCAGCACAAGGCACAAGTTGCGAAAGTGTAGAGCGATTACAAGTAACAGTAACTATATCTAATCCTGCTACACCTACAACAACTAACGCTTCACAAATATTTTGCGCTTCTGATAATCCAACAGTAGCAAATATTCAAGTAAACGAAACAAATGTTCTTTGGTATGACGCGGCATCTGGCGGAAATCTAATTGCTCCAACCACTGCATTAACAAACGGAAGTTATTATGCAGCAATTCAAGATGCCTTAACTGGTTGCGAAGGTCAAAGAAGCCTAATTGACGTAACGGTTGTTGCAACTCCAATTATCACATTGCAACCTCAAAATACAACTGTAAGCGAAACAGAATCTGTAGTATTTACAGTTGCTGGAACCAATGCAATAAGTTATCAATGGCAATATAGCTATGACAATGGAGCTAATTGGCATGCTCTCAATGATTCATTTACAAATCCTAATGTGTCTGGTTCAACAACTAATACACTTACAATTTCAGGTACTGATTTGATGAATATTAGCGGATTTCTTTTTAATGTTATCATTAATGGAGATACTGTATGTAGTACCACATCAAATTCGGCAATGGCAACTATTACTTTAGGTGCTAACAGCTTTGACAGATCAAATCTTGTGTCAATTTATCCAAATCCATCAAATGGAATTTACACGATAGAAACCAATCAAGATATTAAACTTGAAGTTTATGATATGATTGGAAAATTTATTAGTAAAAAAGATGTTTTAGTAGGTAGTAGTACTTTAGATTTACTTAACTACGCTGATGGTGTTTATTTAGTAAAAGTTACAAATACGGCTGGAGATACTAAAACGTATAAAGTTGTAAAAAGAAATTAAAAAATAGAAAAGGAGTTTTTCATAAATTGTGTTTTAGTAATTACTCTTCTTAACCCTTGTCATTTCTGGCAAGGGTTTTCTTTTTGTGTTCATTATAACAACAAAAATCCCAAAAATTCAATAGAATTTTTGGGATTTCACAACTTAGAACTCAATTAAATTTACGCTTCTTCTTGTTCTTTATCTAAATATTCTTGTACAATATCAATAGCATTAGTTACAACATCGCTCAATGCAGTTATGAAACTTCCATCTTCGGCATTGGAAATTGCATGCTTGATAGCTTCTACTTCTTTTTTGATAATTTCTGTTGAAGGATTATTGCCCGATTCTTGGATGCCTTCCATAATCAAACCAATAATTTCTTCTTCGGTTCTGCCACGCAAATGTTTTTCTTGTCTGATAATGATATGATCAAACATTCGAGCCGCAATTCTTGCACATTCTTTAATATCATCATCTCTCCTATCTCCAACTCCTGCAATGATTCCAATTTTTTTAGTGGCTTCTATGTTTGATAAAAATTCTTCTATTCCTCTATAACCCGCAGGATTGTGTGCAAAATCTATCAATACTTTGAATTTTTTGAACTCAAAAATATTCATACGACCAGGCGTTTGTGCTGCACTCGGAATAAATGTTTGTAATGATAAACTTATATCATCGGTTTTAAAACCCCACAGGTAACTTGCCAAACTGGCAGCCAATACATTTGCAATCATAAATTTGGCTTTGCCACCCATAGTAAGCGGTACATGTGTTGCTCTTTCGATACGAATTTTCCATTCGCCTTTTTTCACAGTGATAAATCCATTTTCGTATACGGCAACTATTTTTCCTTCTTTAGAAAGTCTTACTGCTGTTGGGTGATTTTCGTCCATAGCAAAATAGGCAACATTGCAAGCCAATTCTTTTTCAATTTTCATGCAATACTCATCTTCAGCATTCAGAATTGCCCAACCATCTTTTTTCACACTTCGGGTAACGGTAGCTTTTACTCTTGCCAAATCATCGAGTGTATCTATATCCGAAAGTCCTAAATGATCTTCTTGAATATTGGTAATAATAGCAATATCACAACGACTAAAGCCCAAACCTGCACGAAGAATTCCACCACGAGCTGTTTCTAAAACCGCAAATTCAACTGTTGGATCCTTTAGAATATATTCGGCAGAAATTGGTCCGGTTGTATCGCCTTTTTCCATCATGTGGTTTTGGATATAAATACCGTCCGATGTTGTAAACCCAACTCGATAACCATTATTTTTTACGATATGAGCAATTAGTCGGGTTGTGGTTGTTTTACCATTGGTTCCGGTAATAGCAATGATTGGAATTCGACTTGGTTTTCCTGGTGGATACAACATATCAATTACTGGTGCAGCAACGTTTCTTGGTAACCCTTCGCTTGGTGCTAAGTGCATACGGAATCCAGGAGCAGCATTCACTTCTAAAATACAACCACCGGTTTCTTTAAGTGGTTGAGTTAAATTTTCTGCCATGATATCGATACCGCAAACATCTAATCCAATAACTCTTGAAATTCGTTCGCACAAGAAAATATTTTCTGGATGCATCATATCGGTTACATCTACCGAGGTTCCGCCTGTACTTAAATTAGCAGTAGATTTTAAATAAACCACTTCTTCGTTTTGAGGAACAGTTTCTAAAGTATAATTTTTCTTTTCTAATAAATCTAAAGTATCTCTATCTACATCTATTTGTGTGAGCACATTTTCGTGTCCGTAACCTCTTCGTGGATCTTGATTGGTAATATCAATGAGCTCTTGAATGGTATGTTTGCCATCGCCTTTTACATGCGCAGGTTCTCTTTTTGCAGCAGCTACCAATTTATTATCGATAACCAAAACTCTAAAATCATATCCTGTAATAAAACGTTCAACGATTACTCTTCGACTGTATTTTTTGGCATGTTCTAAACCTTCTTTGGCATCTTCCCAATTCGTTACATTTATAGATGCACCTTTACCATGATTACCATCAAGCGGTTTTATAACAATAGGATAACCGATTTTTTTAATTACATCTTCTAAATCTTCTTCATCTACACAAATACCGCCACTGGCTACAGGTATCGAAGCCATATCAAGCATACGCTTTGTTTCTTCTTTATTACAAGCAATATCTACAGCTATATTACTGGTTTTACAAGTAATCGTTGCCTGAAATCGCATTTGATTTACCCCATATCCTAATTGTACCAACGAATTTGTTCCTAATCGAATCCAAGGAATATCTCGTGCAACAGCTTCTTCTACAATACTTCCTGTTGAAGGACCTAAACGTACACGTTCACGAATTTCTCGCATTCTTTGAATATCGGCATCAATATCGTAATCTGTTCCAGCAATTAGAGCTTCGGCAATACGTACTGAGGCTTCGGCAGCAAACATTCCTACGCTTTCCTCTACATAGCTAAACACTACATTATATATACCAGGAGTTTTGGTTTCTCTTGTTCGCCCAAAACCTGTTTCCATACCCGCAAGTGTTTGAATTTCCAATGCAATATGTTCTATAACGTGCCCCATCCATGTACCGCGTTCAACTCTTGCAAAAAAACCACCTCTACATCCTTCGGAACAACGATGTTCTATCATTGTTGGAATCAATAGTTCTATACGTTCTCTAAAGCCTTCAATTTTATTGGTAGGTTGTTCTTCGAGCTCTTCTAAGTCAAGACGCATTTGGATTAATTTTTTTCTGTTTACGCTCCAAATATTGGGTCCTCTAAGTGCTTGAGTTTTTAATATTTTCATAGTAAATTATTAGTTTATTAGATTGCTGTAATGAATTTGTTAAATATATAAAATTTTTGTTACTCCAACAGAAAATCTATAAAAAATTAGCAAAAAAATCTATTTTACTGTTAAACAGAATGTTATAATTTTTACATATTTTTTTGTTAAGAAATTGCAAATATTTTTTATTTCCTTATTTTTACCAAATGGAAATAAAAGGAAAATTAGTTATTATAGGAGGAGCTGTAGACAAAGGAAGTTTTACAGAATCAAATTTTAAAGACGATGTTTCAAAAAACCTAAACTTTTTTGAAACTGGCATTTTAAAACGAATCATTAATGAATCTAAAAATCAGGAGCAATCGAGAATTGAGATTATAACAACGGCTTCGAAAATACCCAATGAAGTTGGTCCAGAATATGTAAAAGCATTTCAATATTTGGGAGCCAATAATACCGATGTTCTTTCTATCGAAAAACGCGAAGAAGCTTCAAGTATAGAAGTTCTAGATCGATTGGCTGCTGCCGATGTTGTGATGTTTACCGGTGGCGATCAGCTACGATTGACATCTATATTAGGTGGAACACCATTTCATAAATTACTTTTAGAAAAATACAGAACCGAAAATTTTATCTATGCCGGCACTTCGGCTGGGGCTGCTGCAGCTTCAAATAATATGATTTATCAAGGAAGCAGCAGCGAAGCATTATTAAAAGGAGAAGTGAAAATAACCAGCGGTTTAGGCTTGATTGACGATGTTGTAATCGATACTCATTTTGTACAACGTGGCAGAATCGGACGATTGTTTCAAGCTGTTGTGAGTAATCCTATAGTTTTAGGAATTGGTTTAGGAGAAGATACAGGTTTGTTAATTAAAGATAATATAATGGAAGCCATAGGTTCGGGTCTTGTTATTATTGTTGATGGAACCGAAATAAAAGATACCAATATTACCCAAGTAGAAATGGGACAACCGGTTTCTATCAATCATTTGGTTACACATGTTTTAAGTAAATATGATACTTTTGATTTGGTTACTAAAAAAATGACAATTAAAAGTTCTCAATACGCTCAATAATCCATGAAAATAATAATTCACGGCGGATTTTTTTCAGAATCTTCTACCAATACCGAAACCAAAATTGCGAAACAACAAGCCTTATTGCGTATTGTAAAAGATTCGTATGCTTATCTAAAAAATCATTCGGCATTGGAAACTGTAGTCTATGCAGTTTCTCAGTTAGAAGACGACGAACTTTTTAATGCAGGTATTGGTTCACAAATTCAAAGCGATGGAAAAATTCGTATGAGTGCCTCGCTTATGGATAGCGTTTCTATGAAAATGAGCGGTGTAATTAATATCGAAGATGTAAAAAATCCGATACAAGTTGCAGAAGTTTTAATGAAAGAAGACGATAGAATTTTGGGCGGAAGTGGTGCTACCAACTACGCTCGCAAAAATGGATTTGAATCTTTTTCAACCGAAATTCCACAACGAAGAAAAGAATACGAAGAAAAAGTAGCTTCGCAAGGATTAGGTACTGTTGGCTGTGTGGCACTTGATGAACAAGGAAGGATTGCTGTAGCAACTTCTACTGGAGGAAAAGGATTTGAAATTCCGGGAAGAATTTCTGATTCGGCTACAGTTGCCGGAAATTATTGCAATGCTTTGTGCGGCGTAAGTCTTACTGGTGTTGGCGAAGATATCACAAGCGGTGCTGTAGCTGCCAAAATTGTAACTCGTGTTACCGACGGATTTTCGTTACAAAATGCTTGCGAAAAAACATTCGAAGAACTAAAACCCTTTGAAGGTTTTGCCGGAGCTATTGCCATAGATAACAAAGGTAATATGTATCATTTAGATTCATATCCAACAATGGTTTTTGCCAGTTTTGATGGCGAAAACGAAGAGGTTTTCGAATAAATTGTAAATTTTATATATTAAAAAAGGCTCTCAAAATATTGAAAGCCTTTAAAATTATTTCTGAATCACTTCGCCCTTTATCGTCAGCGAAACTCGGCCGCCTTCTACATTCTCGGCATTAGATTCCACCGTAATTGTTTTGCGTATAGGACCAGGATTCATGTTATATTTCACCTCTATAAAACCTGTTTTTCCAGGGGCAATAGCCTCTTTCGGAAAACTCGGCACAGTACAACCACACGTACTAACAGCGTTAGTAATAATAAGCGGTTGGTCGCCAGTATTAGTAAATTCAAACTTACGAATACCATTATCAGTATCTTTAGAAACAGTACCATAATCTATAGTATTGTTCTTCGCTTTAAACTCAATCTTGGCTTGGGCAAACCCAAAACTTGCCGAAACAAAGGCCAAAAGTATCAATAGTTTTTTCATAGTTTCACTTTCTATTTAGTAAAAGTAATCAGATAAATTTTATTAAACAAAATTAGTAACGTTATTTTTTTTAACTTACCCAATAAACTTTATTTTTGCACAAACATAAAATCAAAAAGTGTACCAATATCACAAAAGCTATTTTCTATTTTTGGAGCGAGTCTGTAGCGCACCTTTGCAATCCATATTCCCGCTGTTCGCGTTACGCGGTAGCTTGCTTCCATCGGGGCTATGTGATAATCGTCTTACACATTAGAAAAATTTATAAACCAATTTAAAATTCATAACTCATATATGATACCTGCACAATTTAATGCTACCGAAGTAGAAAAAAAATGGTATGACTACTGGATGAAAAATAAGTATTTTCATTCAACGCCAGACCAAAGAAAGCCCTATACCATAGTTATTCCACCACCAAACGTTACAGGCGTATTGCACATGGGGCATATGCTCAACAATACCATACAAGATGTATTAATTCGTCGTGCCCGATTATTAGGTTTCAACGCTTGTTGGGTTCCTGGCACCGACCATGCATCAATTGCTACCGAAGCCAAAGTTGTTGCCAAACTCAAAAATGAAGGCATCAATAAAAACGATATTACCCGCGAAGAATTTCTAAAACACGCTTGGGAATGGACCGATAAATATGGCGGAACAATTCTAGAACAACTCAAACAATTAGGTTGCTCATGCGATTGGGACAGAACCAAATTTACTATGGACGACGATATGAGTGCCTCGGTAATCAAATCATTTGTAGATTTATATAACAAAGGATACATCTACAGAGGCTACCGCATGGTGAATTGGGATCCAGAAGCAAAAACTACACTTTCTGACGAAGAAGTTATTTACGAAGAACGTCAAGGAAAATTATATTTTCTTAAATATTTTATCGAGAATACAAATGATTATGTGGTAATAGCCACAACACGTCCCGAAACAATTTTTGGCGATACAGGAGTTTGTTTTCACCCAGAAGACGAACGTTATCAACATTTAAAAGGAAAAAAACTGATAGTTCCTATTTGTAATCGTACCGTTCCAGTGGTTTTTGATGATTATATCGATATGGAATTTGGTACAGGAAGTTTAAAAGTAACACCGGCGCACGACATCAATGATAAAACTATTGGCGATAAATTCGGATTAGAAATTATAGATGTTTTTAATGAAGACGGAACGCTCAATTCTTTTGGGATGCATTATGCAGGCAAAGATCGTTTTGTAGTTCGAGAAGAAATCGAGAAAGAACTTTTAGAGAAAGGTTTAGTAGAAAAAATCGAAAAACACATCAATAAAGTAGGAACTTCCGAAAGAACCAAAGCTGTAATAGAACCACGACTTTCAGATCAATGGTTTCTAAAAATGGACGAATTGGTAAAACCAGCCATCAAAGCTGTTCTCGAATCGGAAGAAATAAAATTATATCCAAACCGATTTAATAACACGTACCGTCATTGGTTAGAAAACATTCGCGATTGGAATATCTCACGTCAATTATGGTGGGGACAACAAATTCCTGCTTATTATTATGGCGATGGTAAAGAAGATTTTGTAGTTGCCGAGACTAAAGAAGAAGCTTTGGAATTAGCAAAAAAGGCAACTTCCAACTCCCAGCTTCAAACTTCCGACTTAAAACAAGATGTTGATGCTTTAGATACCTGGTTTTCATCTTGGTTGTGGCCAATGGCAGTTTTTGGTGGAGTTTTAAATCCAGAAAATGAAGACTTTAAATATTATTATCCAACCAATGATTTGGTTACTGGTCCCGATATTCTTTTCTTTTGGGTAGCCCGAATGATTTTTGCAGGATACGAATTTGCCGATGCCAAACCATTTACAAATGTTTATCTCACCGGTATTGTTCGTGATAGTTTAGGCCGAAAAATGTCGAAGTCGTTAGGTAATTCGCCCGATCCTTTACGATTGATTGAAGATTACGGTGCCGATGGTGTTCGCGTTGGTTTATTGTTAAGTGCTGCTGCCGGAAATGATATTATGTTCGATTCTGTTCAAGTTGATGAAAACGGAAAAGCATTAACCGATGCCGAAATCAAAGAACGTGAAGCACAAGGCAAACAAGAGATTTTTTCATCGCAATTGTGCCAACAAGGAAAAGCTTTTGGTAATAAAATTTGGAATGCATTTAAACTAATCAAAGGTTGGGAAGTTGCAGATATTTCGCAGCCCGAATATGCCGAAGTGGCTATCAATTGGTACGAAAATAAATTGCAAAAAACATTAGCCGAAATCGAAAATTTATTTGATAAATACAAAATTTCGGAAGCTCTGATGGCAACCTACAAATTGGTTTGGGACGATTTCTGCTCGTGGTTTTTGGAAATGATAAAACCAGGTTATCAACAACCAATTGATAGAACTACTTTCGACAAAGCGATTGAAATGTTGGAAACAAATTTGAAGTTGTTGCATCCGTTTATGCCATTTATTACCGAAGAAATTTGGCAATATATTAAAGAACGTTCACCCGAAGAAGCCTTGATAATAGCGCAATATCCAGAGAAAAAAGCATTTGACGAAAGTTTGATTTCAGGTTTTGAATTTGCTTCTGAGATTATTGCTTCGATTCGTACTATTCGTAAAGACAAAAACATCGCTTTTAAAGACAGTATCGACTTAAAAGTGGTAAACAACGAAAAAGTTGCCAGTTATTTTGACACCATTATTTCAAAATTAGGAAATGTTGGTACCATTACTTATGTAGATGGTAAAGTTGATAATGCTTTGACATTCTTAGTAAAATCAAATGAATATTACATTCCAATATCGGGTAATGTTGATGTAGCCGATGAAATTAAAAAGTTAAACGAAGAATTAAATTATACAAAAGGTTTCTTAAAATCGGTACAAGCAAAATTAGCAAACGAAAAGTTTGTGAGTGGCGCACCCGAAAAAGTTATCGAAATGGAACGCAAAAAAGAACTTGATGCACTTTCTAAAATTGGAATTTTGGAGCAAAGCTTAGCTAATTTGCAATAAAATCTAAATATGAATACATAAAAAAATCCCGAATTGCTTCGGGATTTTTTATATAAAGTAAGTTAAAATCGGGTTGTACAAAACGTTTTATTTTTTCACTTGTTTCACGATAGCTTTGAAAGCTTCTGGGTGGTTCATAGCTAAATCTGCAAGAACTTTACGGTTCAATTCGATTCCAGCTTTTTTCACCAATCCCATAAATTGAGAATAGCTCATACCTTCAAGGCGTGCACCAGCGTTGATACGCATAATCCACAAAGAACGGAAGTTTCTCTTTTTCTGTTTTCTATCACGATATGCATAAAGCATCGCTTTTTCAACAGCATTTTTAGCAACTGTCCAAACGTTTTTACGACGACCAAAGAAACCTTTGGCTTGTTTCATTAATTTTTTTCTTTTTGCTCTACGAGCAACAGCATTTACTGATCTTGGCATAATGTTTCATTTTTTTTGTAGCAGGCGCACTTTTTATTGTAAGTGTCTTAGTTGCCGTGCTCCAGGGTTATTAAATAATTTAACCGAAAAGAACTTTTTAGGTAATTGTTATTTGACATTAGGCAAAAGTTTAAAAACTTATGACTAATTTCTTTTTACTAATTACTTAATTCTTAATTGTTCTTTTACACTTCTCTCGTCTGCGCTAGATACTAATGCAGAGTGAGTTAACGCTAATTTACGTTTTTTTGACTTTTTAGTCAAAATGTGACTTTTATAAGCGTGTTTTCTTTTGATTTTACCGGAACCTGTAACAACAAAGCGTTTTTTAGCGCCGGATTTAGTTTTCATTTTAGGCATAATTTCCCAAATTTATTTATGATTTCACTTACTTTAATTTTAAAAGCTCTAAGCATTAGTCAATATCTTTTAAGCATTTTTATGCCTATTGTCTTATGGCTTAAGAACTTATTTACTTTTCTTTTTCGGAGCAATATACATTATCATTCTTTTCCCTTCAAGTACTGGCATAGCTTCTACTTTTCCGTACTCTTCAAGGTCTTGAGCCAAACGCAACAATAAGATTTGTCCTTGTTCTTTGTATATAATAGAACGTCCTTTAAAAAACACAAATGCTTTTAGTTTTGCACCATCTTGCAAAAATTTAACAGCATTTTTCTTTTTAAATTCGTAGTCATGCTCGTCGGTTTGTGGTCCGAAACGAATTTCTTTAACTACAATTTGGGTAGATTTTGCTTTAAGTTCTTTTTCTCTCTTTTTTTGTTGATATAAGAACTTGCCGTAATCCATTAATTTACAAACTGGTGGCTCGGCATTAGGAGAGATTTCTACCAAATCTACTTCTAATTCTTCGGCAAATTTTAATGCTTCGGCGAGTTTATAAACACCTGGTTCAATATTTTCGCCTACAAGTCGTACTTCTGTAGCTCTTATTAAATTATTAATTTTGTGTGCTGCTACTTTTTCTTCGCGAGGTTTATAGCCTCTGTTGTTTCTTATTGCTATGGCTCTAAAATTTTAGTTAAACTTCAAATGGTTTTAATGATTTTTCTACTTCGCTGTTTACCATTTTCACAAATTCTTCAATGGTTACAGTACTATTTCCTTTTCCTTCTTGCCCATGTCTTCGTACAGAAACTGTTCCGTTTTTCTCTTCTTCTTCTCCAACAATGAGCATAAATGGCATTTTTTGCACTTCTGCATCTCTAATTTTCTTACCTATTGTTTCGTTTCGGTTGTCAATTAGGGTGCGAATTTCGTGATTTTCAAGCAAATTAAAAACTTTTTGAGCATAATTTTCATATTTCTCACTCAAAGACAGAATTATAGCTTGTTCTGGCATCAACCACAATGGGAAATTTCCAGCAGTATGTTCTAATAAAATAGCGATAAAACGTTCCATAGAACCAAACGGCGCACGATGAATCATTACGGGTCTATGTAGCTTATCATCAGCACCTTTGTATGTTAAATCGAAACGTTCTGGTAAATTATAATCAACCTGAATTGTTCCTAATTGCCAACTTCTTCCCAGTGCATCTTTTACCATAAAATCGAGCTTAGGTCCGTAAAACGCAGCTTCGCCACTTTCTATAACATAATTCAATCCTTTATCTCTGGCAGCGCTAATGATTGCATTTTCGGCTTTTTCCCAATTTTCAACACTTCCGATATATTTTTCTGGATTCTCTAAATCACGAACAGAAACTTGTGCAGTGAAATTTTCAAACCCTAAAGAACCAAATACATAAAGTACCAAATCGATTACTTTTTTGAATTCAGAATCCAATTGTTCTGGAGTACAAAATATATGAGCATCATCTTGAGTAAATCCACGAACACGTGTAAGTCCGTGTAATTCACCACTTTGCTCATAGCGATACACCGTTCCGAATTCGGCATAGCGCTTTGGTAAATCTTTGTAAGACCAAGGTTTGTTATTATAAATTTCGCAGTGATGCGGGCAATTCATTGGTTTTAACAAAAACTCTTCGCCTTCGGCTGGAGTGTGGATAGGCTGAAAACTATCAGCACCATATTTGGCATAATGTCCAGAAGTTACATACAATTCTTTTTGACCGATGTGTGGTGTTACAACTTGCTCGTAACCCGCTTTTTTCTGAGCTTTTTTCAAAAATTGCTCCAATCTGTCGCGTAGCGCTGCGCCTTTTGGCAACCAAAGTGGTAAACCTTGTCCAACTTTTTGAGAAAAAGCGAATAATTCTAATTCTTTTCCTAATTTTCTGTGGTCGCGTCGTTTTGCTTCTTCTAATAATTCAAGATAATCGGTTAAATCTTTTTGCTTTGGAAATGAAATACCATACACACGTGTAAGTTGCTTGTTTTTTTCATCACCTCGCCAATAAGCACCAGCAACACTCATGATTTTCATCGCTTTGATAATTCCTGTATTTGGAATATGCCCGCCACGACACAAATCTGAAAAAGTAGCATGATCACAAAAAGTGATAGTACCATCTTCTAAATTTTCAATCAATTCGGTTTTGTACTCATTATCTTTATATATCGCTAATGCCTCGGCTTTAGAAACCGGACGCATTTTAAACTCGTGCTTTTCTCTTGAAATTTCAAGCACACGGTCTTCGATTTTTTTGAAATCGGCATCTACAATTTTGTGATTCATAAAATCTACATCATAGTAAAAACCGTTATCGATGGCTGGTCCTAATGTAAGTTTTATTCCAGGATATAACTCTTCTAAGGCTTGTGCCATAACGTGTGAAGTAGAATGCCAAAAAGCTTTTTTTCCTTCTTTATCATTCCAAGTATAAAGTACTAACGACCCGTCGGTGGTAAGCGGTGTGTTGGTTTCTATGGTTGTGCCGTTGAAAGCAGCAGAAATAACATTACGTGCCAAGCCTTCGCTTATGCTTTTGGCAACATCCATAGGAGTTGAGTTTTTTTCAAACTCTTTTACCGAACCGTCGGGTAGTGTAATCTTTATCATTGTTAAATTTTATAAAAACGTGCAAATATAAGGCTATTTATAACGTTTTGCAAGATGTATCTTTAATGAATTTGTTTTATTTTATAAGTCTTAAAACTGTGCTACAGATGCTCTTTTCCAGAAATATTCAAAACTTTTTGGAACCGTGTTTTCGCTTAAAAGACAACCACTTTCGAGCTCAGGAAAAGTTTGCGCATAAGTTTCTACCACATTGCGTTCTACTCTTGTAGAAACCGCATCTCGGGTAACATCATCAGGATGTGCTAATCCTGTCGAAGCCATTAAATCGATTGCGGCTTTTACCGTTTCGTGTTGGAACCGGGCAACTCGAACACTTTTTTCTTCGGGTACTAACCCTTTCATTAATTCGGGATCTTGCGTTGCAATACCAGTTGGACAAGTATTTGCGTGACATTCTAGTGCTTGAATACAACCCAAAGCAAACATCATTCCGCGAGCCGAATTACACAAATCGGCTCCTAAAGAAAGACATCGAACAATATCAAAACCAGAAACTACTTTTCCGCTGGCAATAACTTTTATTTGATCTTTAATTCCAAAACCGTTTAAGCAATCGTAGACAAAAGCAATAGCATCGCGCAATGGCATTCCTACATGATCTGAATATTCTTGTGGTGCAGCACCAGTTCCGCCCTCGCCACCATCTACTGTTATAAAATCGAGATAGGTTTTCGTAGCCACCATGGCTTTGCAAATGGATATAAATTCTGATTTATTACCGATACAAATTTTCATTCCAATGGGTTTTCCGCCAGAGCCTTTACGTAATAATTTTACGAAATCCATCAACTCTAATGGTGTTGTAAATACCGAATGCGCTGGTGGCGAAAGTATATCTTGCCCTTTTGAAACTAATCGGATAGCAGCAATTTCATCGGTTACTTTTTCTTTTGGTAAGATTCCGCCATGACCAGGTTTTGCTCCTTGCGAAAATTTTATTTCTATCATTTTCACTTGTTCTAAAACTGCTCGTTTTTGGAATTCTTCGTATGAAAATTTTCCTTCGCTATCTCGGCAACTAAAGTAGCCTGTACCAATATTCCATACCACATCGCCACCTTGTAAGTGATATGGTGATAAACCGCCTTCGCCAGTATTATGATAAAAACCGCCTTGCTTGGCACCGTTATTTAAAGCTATAATGGCGTTTTTACTTAACGATCCAAAACTCATTGCACTAATGTTGTACATGCTTGCCATATAGGGTTTTTCGCATTGTGATGAGCCAATTTTTACTCTCGGATTTTCATCAACTTGCGAAAATGGAATGGCTCGAATACTGTGGTTTATCCATTCGTAACCTAAATCATAGACATCGAGTTGAGTTCCAAACGGCATGGCATCTGACTGTTTTTTACTTCGCTGATACACTAAACTTCGTTGCAAACGATTGAATGGTTTACCATCGGTATCGGTTTCTACGAAATACTGACGCATTTCTGGTCCCAATGATTCCAATAGATAACGCATTCTTCCTAAAAGCGGAAAATTTCGTCGAATGGTTCTTTTGGATTGAAACATATCGTACAATCCTAATGCTATCAATGGAATAATTATTAATAGAATAAATACAAATTTCCAGTTTACGGATATTAAAATTCCTGCAAATGCAAGTAGTGTTATTGAAAATATTACAAATCCTTTTCTCATTTTATTTTTTTCTAAATATTAATGCTCCAACCAAACTGTAGAGTATTCCAATCGGCAAGACTTCCATGATGGTGTACAAAACAAATAATATTGGGTTTTTATAATTTTCTTGCATGGTTTTTAATTCGGCTGTTTTGGCTGCTAATTCTTCTGGTTTTGCAGTTTTTAATTCATAGGCTAACCACTTATCCATAAAATCGGGAAAATACATATTGTACTCTATTGCCCAAACTATTGTATAAATTGTAGAAGCAATTATGGCAACACCTAAACCTATTAAGAATCCATTTTTAAAAGAAAATGTTCCGTTACCAATCGTTTCCTTGTATTTTTTTATTGCAAAAAACACCAATAGAAATGCGCCGAAAATTACAGTCATTCCAATAAACATTGATGTAGAACTCATCTCTTGATTTTGCATAAACAAGATGGAACTAATTACCATAAATAATGTTATGATAATGCCCGTATAAAGTCCGTATCTAATTATTATTTGTTTCATATTATAATTTTTAAGGTTGCTTATCTACTACTAATTTATCTTTTCTATTAGCAATTTCCCAAGTAATTGCAAATGCTAATTTTGTACGTTTTGTGAGTGCATCAAATTCAATTTTTGAAACTTCATCGGTTGGCTTATGATAATCTTCGTGTGTGCCATTAAACAAAAATACCGATGGAATATTATGCTTTGCAAAATTGTAATGGTCTGAACGATAGTAAAATCGGTTTGGATCTTTTTTATCGTTGTATTTATAATCAATCGTTAATTTTGTAAATTCGTTATTAACATTTTCGCAAATATTATATAAATCAGAAGAAAGATAATCGGAACCAATTAGATAAATATAATTGTTTGAATTTTTATGAAATTCGTCTCTACGACCAATCATATCGATATTTATATCGGCTACTGTGTTGGCAAGCGGAAACAAAGGGTTTTCGGAATAATAACGTGATCCGATTAAACCGTGTTCTTCGCCAGTTACATGCAAAATTAAAATAGAACGCTTTGGTCCGTTGCCATTTTCTTTGGCTTTTTGAAAAGCTTTTGCTATTTCTATCAACGCTACTGTACCCGAACCATCGTCGTCGGCACCATTGTATATTTCGCCATTTTTCATTCCTACATGGTCATAATGTGCAGAGACAACCACTATTTCATCTGGTTTTTCTGAGCCTTCGATAAACGCCCAGATGTTTTCAGAATCGGACAAATTTTCATTACGCTTGGCATTCAAAAAAGTAGCAGGAACAGGTTGATAATAACTATTTGCTCCTTTTGGAAATGAAATTCCTGCAGCCTTATATTGTTCTATAATATATTCTCCAGCTTTCTTTTGCCCATTACTTCCCGTTTCGCGTCCTTGCATTTCATCTGAAGCTATAATCGTAAGATTTTTTCGTAGGCTTTCCTCTGAAATTACATTGATATAATTTGGCTCTGAAACATTGTTTTTGTTTGTACTACATGCAGTAAGAAACAGCGCAACAAAACCATAAATTATGTGTTTTTTCATAAGTGAAATTTTAATGTATTGACAAAAATGATATTATAGCAAATATTGCTGTACCGAAAATGATAAAAATAAGATTTATAAATAAAAAGGCTATACCTAAGAACACAGTTTTAGTTCTGCTGCCACCATAAAATCTGTGATGTGCTGGAAAGAAATAATAAAACATCCAAATGATACTGATTAGTCCAAATATGAATCGGATTGTATTTGTAAACCAATTATCAAAAAAACCAAAAATAAAACTGTTTAATTCTATTAGCAAAACTATTAGTAATAAAAATGAAAAATAATGTAAAGTGAAAATACCATGATCAAAATAATACCACCGTTTTTTGTTATGAAACAACCATAGTAAAAAAGCAAAAGTTGGCATATAAAAGAATAAAGTTTTAGGAAAATTATGCTTCATTCCTTCTAAAAATTTTTCCTTGATTTCTTTTTTAGTATATTTTTCTTTGATTTTTACTGCTTTTTTTTGGAACCAATAGTTAATAGAACCCATTTCATTTGGATTTGCTTTTCTTAAAGAATCGAGTTCGGAAATACTTTTATAATCGCCAACAAAGGGTGTAAAATTAGAATTACCCCGTTTTTCGGTTTCTTCAAATTTATCAGCATTTTTAATTTTTTTGATAAGTGAATCAGCAATTTTGGCATCAATTACTTTTTCATTTTTCAATTCAATAATTTCTTTTTCATATTCAGATAAAGTGTCTTTTAAATTTTTTTTGTGCGCTACTTCTTTTTTATGAGTTTTTTTGGGTTCTTTTTTTTCATCATTAGGTAAAATCCCAATAATAAAAAAAGTAGCAAAACTTATAAAAATATAGAGTCGCACTGGCGCTAAATAACTCATGCGCTTACCAGAAAGATATTGTTTGGTAAGATCGCCCGGTTTTAAAAGTAAATTTTTAATGGTTTTCCAAAAAGCATTTTCATAATGCGTTAAATCTTCAAAAAAGTGTATAAATAAATGATGAAATGTTTTTCGGGTATCCGTATTTTCTTGTCCGCAGTTTGTACAATAGCGTTCTTGCACTACATAATGGCAATTTAGGCAGGTTTTATCTTTTCGTAAGGCGTTTTTATGAGACATTTTTCAATCTTCTAATTATAATTGAGCGTAAAAATAACAAATATTACTATTTTTGAAATTAAAATTATCAATCAAACCAAAATTATATGCAATCTACAGCAAAAACACCCGAACAATATTTAGCAGAATTACCCGAAGACAGAAAAGATGCTATGTTGGCTATACGAAAACAAATCTTGGATAATTTGCCTGCTGGTTTCGTGGAAGTGATGCAATACGGAATGCTTTGCTATGTTGTGCCACATAGTATTTATCCAAAAGGGTATCATTGTACGCCCGAACTTCCGTTGGCATATATGAGTTTGGCATCGCAAAAAAATTCTGTAAACTTGTATAGCATGGCTATTTATGGTAGCCCAAAATTGTTGGAATGGTTTACTACCGAATATCCAAAATACTGCAAAACCAAATTGGACATGGGAAAAAGTTGTATTCGTTTCAAAAAAATGAATGATATTCCATATCAATTAATTGGTGAATTATCTTCGAAACTCACACCAGAACAATGGATTGAGATGTATGAAACCAATTTAACTCGATAAAAATCACTACTAATAATATATCTAAAGCACAAGTTTCTTTGTGCTACAACTTGTTATTGTTATTCCTAAAATTTAAAATGTAACAATTTTACAAAAAACGTACTAATTGTATAATGAATGCCGATTTAGAACAAAATTTTATTAAACTATTAAGTGAAAATCAAAATTTGATTCACAAAGTTTGTCGCATTTATACTTCAGATGTTGATAATCATAACGATTTGTTTCAGGAAATTACCATTCAGTTATGGAAAGCGTATCCAAAATTTAGAGGCGAATCAAAATTTACAACTTGGGCATATCGCGTGGCTTTGAATACCGCCATTACCATATTTAGAAAAAATAGTAAAATTCAAATAACTGACGATTACGAAAAACATTCGTTTGTTATTGCTCAAGAGGAATATAACAACGAAGAAGAAGAACAGTTAAAACTTATGTATCAGGCTATTCATCAGCTTAATGATATCGAAAAGGCATTGATTTTTATGTATTTAGAAGATAAAGATTATCAAGAAATTTCGGAAACTTTAGGGATTTCTGAAGTCAATGCACGAGTGAAAATGAATAGAATAAAAACAAAATTGAAAAAGATATTAAACCCATAAGGTTATGAAAGAGTTGGATTTATTAAAAAAAGACTGGAAGAAAAATGAAACAAATTTTCAGCAAATTTCAAGCCAAGAAATTTATAAAATGCTTCATGGAAATTCTTCTTCTGTTGTAAAATGGATATTGATTATTAGTTTATTAGAATTTGCTTTTTGGCTAAGTATTAGTTTTTTGTTTAGTAATGATGCCTATATTAAAACTATTCAAAAAGAAAATTTAGTATTATTCTTTGATGTATTGAATTATATCAATTATGCCGTAATTCTTATTTTTATTTATTTCTTTTATAAAAATTACAAAAAAATATCGGTTGTTTCTTCAACTCGACAGTTAATGTCTGATATTCTAAAAACTCGTAAAACGGTAAACTATTATGTGCTTTACAATATATCGCTGTTTACAATAGGTTTTATTGGTGGTATTTTGATGATTTCGTTAAGCACATCAATACTAAATAATGCTTTTAAAACAACCGAAAGTTCACTGCTCTTTGTTTTGGTTTGCTTAGGAATGCTATTGTTTTGTGTTACAATTTTGTGGTTGTTTTACAAACTTTTATATGGCTTTTTATTAAAAAAACTCCATACAAATTACAGCGAATTAAAAAAGATAGATTTCGATTAAAGTTGCCATTGGCGAAGCCTATCAAGCCTTTGCATTTCTTCGATTTCTTCTTGCGGAATCACTTTCAAAAAAGACGGATGCTGCTCAATCGCATATTCTATTTTTTCTACAATAGCGTCAATACTATCATTTTCATAATCAATAAACATTGGTTCTTTGATTGTAAATGTTTGTAGAATATTTTTCTTTTTAATACGCAATCCTTTTTTATCAAAAGCACGTCTAAAACCGTCGATAACAATAGGAACAACAATTGGTTTGTATTGCTTTATAATATGTGCCGTACCTTTTCGGATAGGTTTAAAAGACTTTGTTGTTCCTTGCGGAAATGTAATAACCCAACCATCTTCGAGGGCAATTCCAATATTTTTGGTATCATCAAGGTTTACTTCTTTTTTCTCGGTTTCAGAAATATCCTTCCCTCCTGCTCTCCAGGTACGATCTACACTTATAGAGCCCACATAAGACAAAATACGTGGCAACAATCCGCTGCGCATGGTTTCTTTAGCAGCTACATAATAAATATTCAACTTAGGATTCCATATATAACCAATGTTTTTTATAGAATCATGACGCCCTTTCAAACTGGCATTAAATACATGAAACATGGCTACCACATCGGCAAAATATGTTTGATGATTTGATATAAAAAGCACCCCATTATCGGGCAAATTTCTTAAAATATCAGAACCTTCTATTTGCAGTTCGTTAAAACCTCTATACCGACGGTGAGTTATAAGGCCAAAAATTCTTATAATCCACTTTTTGATAAATAATATATGTCCAAAAGGATTTCTTTTGAATAGTTGCATAGGCTAATTATTGGATAGCAAATGTATCAAATTTTAAAAACATCTGCCAATGAATCTTTCAGTTCGCTAAGCATCATGGCAGTTGCGCCCCAAATTTTTAATCCATTAAAATCAAAAACAGGAACTTCTATTGATTTACCATACGAAGTATCAAGCACTTGTGTACCCATATTATTACTACTTAGTAACATTTCAATAGGAATTTCAAAAACTTCACGAACTTCACTTTCTTGCAAATTAAACTCCAAAGGTTGCTCTGAAACACATAAAAAAGGCGTAACCTCAAAATTACTCACTGGAATAAAAACCTTACTAAACTCTTTAATAACTTTTATTTTATTTTCAGAAACGCCAATTTCTTCTTCTGTTTCTCTACGAGCCGTTTGACTTAAATCTTTATCTTCCTTTTCAAATTTTCCGCCCGGAAAAGCCACTTGCGATGAATGAACGCCAATAGCAGTACGCAAAATCAATACAAAAAAAGTCTGTTCATCTTTTGGATAAAACAACATCGATACAGCAGCTTGTTTTGGAATTTCTAAATTACTGTTTTTCAAAAGATTATTTCGTTCTATCGGAATCATTTTTTTATGTGAAAATTCACCATAAAGCTGTAATTCTGCCGAAGAAAATTTAGTAATAAATTGCTGAAATTCCATACTCAAAAATAATTTCTAAATTTACAACATAATATTGAAATATGTACAGTAAAGAAGAAGCCAGAGAAATAAAAAGAAATTTTTGGATAGCATTTGCCAATAAATACCCAAACAAATGGATTTTATACAACACAAAAATCAAAGATTTCAGTTTAAAATTTTATGTAGATAATAAAAAAGCCGAAGTAAGTATCGACATTGAATGCAAAGAAGATGAATTGCGTAAAATTTATTACGAAAAAATCGAATCTTTAAAAACCATTCTTCAAGAAGAATACTTGCCCGAAACAATTTTTGAAAGAAATCATCATCTCGAGAACGGAAAAATAATCAGTCGTATTTGGGTTGCAAAAACAGGAATAAGCATCAATAATCCTAAAACTTGGAACGAAACCTTCGTTTTTTTAGCACAAAATATGCAACTTTTTGAAACCTTCTTTATCGAATACGAAGACTACATCCAAGATTTAGAATTAAACACTTAATAATATCAGAAGCGAAAGGCAAGCGAAACTTGCTATACCCTATTCCCGCTATCGCCTATAGCCTCCGCTATGCTACGGGCTATTTGGCTCTATCGGGGCTACCGAGTTTTCCATAGCGCCAAAAAACAAAAAACCCTTTCAAATTATTGAAAGGGTTTTCAAAAGAAGGCGGCGACTTACTCTCCCACATTACTGCAGTACCATCAGCGCAACCGGGCTTAACTTCTCTGTTCGGAAAGGGAAGAGGTGAGCCCCGGCGCAATAACCACCTTAA
>Ga0209792_1000159_pt1 | contig 83970 bp, 75 predicted proteins | sample EBPBio142005_DNA_FD_185860 | JGI IMG/M metagenome (GOLD analysis project Ga0209792, IMG submission 185860) | Wastewater treatment Type I Accumulibacter community from EBPR Bioreactor in Madison, WI, USA - Reactor 1_6/14/2005_ DNA (SPAdes)... | ecosystem: Engineered > Bioreactor > EBPR >...
GGTCGGCGAAGCGGCCGCGATAGCCGGTCTCGATCCGGTTGGTCAGGTCGCCGCCCGCGATCGCGGACAAGGCCCCGGCGAACTCCGTCGTCGCCCCGTCAACGACCGCGTTGATCTCGTTGATGCCGGCAACCAGGCGCTGCATCTGCTCGTCGGCATCGTCGATCTGCAGGCGCGCCGAGAAATCGCCGGCTGCGGCCGCGGCGACGACCTCGCCGACATCCGAGACTACCGCTTCCATCGACTGCGCCCGGGCGAGGCGCGCGGCCGCGGCGGTGCGCTCCTGCTCCTGCAGCAAGGAGACCTGCTCGGTGCTCTGGCGCAGAACGGAGACGGCACGCGCCATGGCGCCAATCTCGTCCGGACGCTCGGAATGGGGGACATTGACGCTGGTATCGCCAGCGGTCAGCTTATCCATGACCTGGCTGAGGTCGAGGATCGGGCGGGTGATCGAGCGCTGCGCGAAGACGAGTGCGACCCCGACCGAAACCATAAGCGTGACCAGCAGGACGATCGGCAGCAGCAACTGGACCTGCCGGGTAAAGGCGGTCGCCTCGTTGCTGATTGCGGTGCTGTCCTTCTCGACGCGCTGGCTGAAGGTGATCAGCAGGTCGTTCAGGGCTTTGCGGTTGGCGCGGTTGGCCTCGTTGTTGCCCTGCTCATTTGCCGCCGCGGGCGAAACCTCGCGGCCGAGACGGGCGGTTTCGGTCCGGAAGGTGATGAACTCGGCGACCGCCTTGGCGATCTGGTCGACGACAGCGCGCTCTTCCGCCGGGGCGACCTTCTGGAGGTCGGCCGCGAACTTGCGTAGGGTCGGGAAGCGATCCTCGACGCCTTTGACGAAGGGCTCGGCTTCCTTGGTGGTCTTCGCCATGTAGATGCCGCGCGAATCCATCACGACGGCCGTGACCACACCGTTGATACGCTGGGTGAGGAGGGCGACATTGCCCTGAGCTTCGGAACGGTTGTTCAGATCGTCGGCCTTGTGCAGGCCATAGATGCTGATGATCGCCGACAGGATGGCGCCGGCGGCGACGATGGCCAGCATGGCGAGGATTTTCAGGCGGATGGATTTCATGAATGGCGTCCCAAGGCGGCCCCCCCCCAACGGAAGCCGTTCCAAACCTGACCCTTGCGCAACAATCATAAAAAACTGCTTAAAAATTTAGCATTTCGGTAAGCTCCGCTTCTGCTGTCGCTGCGTCACCGAATGCGAACGACTTTCTCGCAGCAAGAGGCCGCTCATCATCACTGCAGTTGCCGCTGCATCACGAAAGCTGACATTCGTCTTCGATAATCCATGCTGGCTCGGCTTTTGATTGAGGTTCAGCCCTGGCCCGCCGGGGTGGCCTACCGGCCTGCCCCTTGATAGAGCGGCCTCGCCTGAACATGTTTGGCGGTGTCCTCCGCCCGCCCCGATCTCCGGTTAGCCATCTCATGTCCGAAAACAGCAATACCCCCGTGATGCACGCCACCACCATCCTGATGGTGCGCAAGGGTGGGCGCGTCGTCATCGGCGGCGACGGCCAGGTCTCGCTCGGCCAGACCATCATGAAAGGCAATGCCCGCAAGGTCCGCCGCCTCGCCAAGGGCGATGTGATCGCGGGCTTCGCCGGCGCCACCGCCGATGCCTTCACCCTGTTCGAGCGCCTCGAGAAGAAGCTCGAGCAATATCCGACCCAGTTGCTGCGCGCCTGCGTCGAACTGGCGAAGGACTGGCGCACGGACCGTTACCTGCGTCGGCTGGAGGCCATGCTGCTCGTCGCTGACAAGGAGGTTTCGCTCTTGATCTCCGGCACCGGCGACGTGCTGGAGCCTGAAGCGAGCGAGCACGGCGCGGTAATGGCGATCGGTTCCGGCGGCAATTATGCGCTCTCGGCGGCGCGCGCGCTGATCGATGTCGAGCCCGATGCCGAAGCGATCGTGCGCAAGGCGATGAAGATCGCCGGCGATATCTGCGTCTACACCAACCATTCGCTCGTCATCGAGACGCTGGAGGCGGTGTGACGCTGGGCGAAATCGGTTTCAGGCCCGTCGAGCGGGACGACTATGCGCTGTTGGTCGATTGGCTACAGCGCCCCCATTGGCGTGAGTGGTGGGGCGAGCCTGAGATCGAACTCGGCTATATCCGCGACATGGTCGAAGGGCGCGATCTGACCTGCAGGCCCTTTCTAATCACGGTGGCGGGCAGCCCTGCCGGCTATATCCAGTTCTGGCACGTCGCGCCGCATCAACGCCCGGAATGGGCAGATGGCAATCCTTGGCTGATGCAGGTGCCGGCCACGGCGGTCGGCGTGGATCTTTCGCTGGCCGATGGCGCCCGGCTTGGTCAGGGCACCGGCTCGACCGTGCTGCGGCGCTTCTGCGAGCTGCTGTCGTCTCAGGGCTATCGCACCATCGTCATCGATCCCGATCCCGGCAACGGGCGCGCGGTGGCGGCCTACCGGAAGGCCGGCTTCCGGCCGATGCCGGACATTACTTGCAACACCGACACCGCTCTCATCATGCAGTTTCATTCGGACAAACCAGCATCATGACGTCATTTTCCCCCCGCGAGATCGTTTCCGAGCTCGATCGTTTCATCGTCGGCCAGAAGGATGCCAAGCGCGCCGTCGCCATCGCGCTGCGCAACCGTTGGCGCCGCCAGCAGCTCGAAGGGCCGCTGCGCGAGGAGGTTTCGCCGAAGAACATCCTGATGATCGGGCCGACCGGCTGCGGCAAGACCGAGATCGCCCGCCGCCTCGCCAAGCTTGCCAACGCACCCTTCCTCAAGGTCGAGGCGACCAAGTTCACCGAGGTCGGCTATGTCGGCCGCGACGTCGAATCGATCGTGCGCGACCTGCTGGAGGTCGCGATCGCGCTGGTGCGTGAGAGCCGGCGCAAGGACGTTCAGGCCAAGGCTCATGTCGCGGCCGAGGAGCGCGTGCTCGATGCGCTGGTCGGCGCCAATTCCAGCCAGGCGACGCGCGATTCCTTCCGTCGCAAGCTGCGCGCCAACGAGCTCGACGACAAGGAGATCGAGGTCGAGATGACGGCGGGTGCCGGCGCGTCCGCGCCGATGTTCGAGGTTCCCGGCATGCCCGGCGCCTCGATCGGCGCTATCAACCTCTCGGACATGCTCGGCAAGGCTTTTGGCCAGAAGGGCAAGCCCAAGCGCGTCCTGGTCAAGGATGCCTACCAGCCGCTGCTGGCGGAGGAGAGCGACAAGCTGATCGACCAGGATGCGATCATCCAGGCGGCGATCCGCGAGGTCGAGGAGAACGGCATCGTCTTCCTCGACGAGATCGACAAGATCTGCGCCCGCGAGGGCAAGGGCGGCGCCGACGTCTCGCGTGAGGGCGTGCAGCGCGACCTGCTGCCGCTGATCGAGGGCACGACGGTCGCGACCAAGCATGGCGCCGTGAAGAGCGACCATATCCTCTTCATCGCGTCCGGCGCTTTCCATGTCTCGCGCCCCTCCGACCTGCTGCCGGAACTGCAGGGCCGCCTGCCGATCCGCGTCGAGCTCAACCCGCTCGACATCGAGGATTTCAAGCGAATCCTGACCGAGACCGAGGCGAGCCTGATCAAGCAGTCGGTGGCGCTGATGGCGACCGAGGAGGTCAGCGTGACCTTCACGCCCGACGCGATCGACGCCATCGCCCGGATCGCCGTCGAGGTGAACTCAACGGTCGAGAATATCGGCGCCCGCCGCCTCCAGACCGTGATCGAGCGCATCCTCGACGAGATCTCCTTCACGGCGCCGGATCGCTCCGGGGAGGTCGTGACGATCGACGCCGCCTATGTCGAGGCCCGCATCGGCGACCTCGCCAAGAACGCCGATTTGAGCCGGTTCATTCTCTGACGAGAGCATGAGACGCGCGGCACCGCGGTGGCTTCTGTCTTCAAGATTGTTTATCTTGAAGACAGAAGGGAGCCCGAACCATGTCTCGAACGACGACCATGACCGTGCGCATCGGCAGCGCGCTCAGCGAGTTCGTGGCGGGTAAGGTCGGTGACGACGGCCCCTACGAGAATGTCAGCGAGTATGTCCGCGACCTGATCCGCCGCGATAAGGAGCGCGCCGAAAGCGAGGCTTTCGAGCGGCTCAAGGCCGAGCTGACTCATGCCTTCGCGGCACCGGATTCCAGTTACCAGCCCCTGACGGCGGCAGAGGTGATCGCGCGCAACAAGGCGCGGGCGTGACGGCTGTTCGTATCCAGGAAGCGGCGTCGCGGCGCCTGGACGAAATCTATCGCTACACCCCGGAGCAGTTCGGCGCCGTGCAGGCCGAGCGCTATGTCGAGGGACTCTTCGAGGCCTTCGGCAAGATCGCGACGCATGGCGTGCTCTCCCGTCCGGTGCCAGCCGCCTTTGGCGTCGATGGTTTCAGCTTCCGCTATGAAAGCCATGTCGTGTATTGGCGCAGGCTGTCGAACGGCGATATCGGCATCGTCACGATCCTTCATAGGCGCATGCACCAGATCGAGCGCTTCCGTGAGGATTTCGGCTTGTGATCGGGAATCTCCTGCCGTGAGCGAACAGCCTTCCCGCCTCGCTCGCGATTCCGCCGTCGTCGGCGCGGCCACGATCGCCTCGCGCCTGCTCGGCTTCGCCCGCGACGTGCTGATCGCCCGCCTCCTCGGTGGCGGGCCGGTGGCGGATGCCTTCCTCGCGGCTTTGCGGCTGCCCAATCTCGTCCGGCGCGTGCTGGGTGAAGGCGGGCTCAATGCGCCCTTCGTGCCGCTCTATCTCGCGATCAAGGGCGAGCGCGGCGAGGCGGCGGCGCGCGGCTTCGCCGGCGAGGCCGCCGGGCAGATCGGCCTGCTGCTGCTGGTGTTGGTTGGCCTGGGTGAAGTGTTCGCGCCCTGGCTGGTTCTCAGCCTCGCCGGTGGCTTCGCCGATGCGCCCGATACCCTGGCGCTGGCGGCATCCTACACGCGGCTGATGCTGCCCTTCCTGTTCCTGACGACGCTCGCCTCCATGCTGGCGGCGCTGCTCAATGCGGAGAAGCGCTTCGCCGTCGCGGCCTTGGCCCCGGCCCTGATGAACGCGATCCTGCTCGTCGTGCTCCTGCTGCTGCACGCGAAGGGTGCGCCGCCGGAAACCGGCGCGCGCTGGCTCGCGCTCTGCACCAGCCTGACCGGCCTCGCCCATCTCGTGATGATCCTGCTGGCGCTGCGCGGTCCCGGCCTGCCGCGTCCGAGCCTGCGCTGGTCGCCGGACATGACCCGCCTCATCCGCACCGGTGGGGCGACCTTGCTCGCCGCTTCCGCCGCGCAACTCGTGCTGCTGGTCGCGACGCAGATTGCATCGATCGGTCCGGGCGCCGTCGCCGCGCTCTACTATGCCGACCGCGTCTTCCAGCTCCCGCTCGGCTTCGTCGGCGTCGCGATGGGGACCGTCGTATTGTCCGACATGGCGCTGACCGCGAACCTGGAAGGTCCTGACGCCATGTTGGGGCAGGCCCTGGCGCTGGGCCTCGCGCTGGCTCTGCCCGCCGCGACGGCACTCGTGGCATTGGCAGAGCCGATCGTCTCGGCGCTGTTCGAATATGGCCGTTTCGATGCCGCTGATCGCGGTCGCACGGCTGCGGCGCTCGCCGCCTTCGGCTACGGCCTGCCCTTTGCGATCGCCGCGAAGGTCTTCGGCCAGGTCTATTTCGCCCGTCGCGCCCCGCGCCTCCCTCTGATCTCCGGCGGCCTCGCGGTGCTGGTTGCTGCACTGATCGGCTTCTGCTTCGCTCATGAGGGCAATGCGGCAGGGATGGCGGCGCTCGCCGCGACCTTCGCCTTCGTGGCGCAGGCTGCCCTGCTTGGCGGGGCGCTGCTGCGCGACGGTATCTGGCGTCCGAGCGTGAGCAGCTTGCGGCCGATCGCCGCCAGTCTCGCGGCCAGTGCGATCATGCTCGCTGTGCTGGAGTTGCTGCTCAGGCTGCTGAACGGGCCGCTGGCCTCCGATCAGCCGACGCTGCACCGGGTCGGAGCGCTCGGCCTGCTCTGCCTAGCGGGACTCGCGACCTATGGCGCCGCGGGCTGGACGCTGGGTGCCTTCGGTGCTCTCCCCTTGCGCAAGCGGCGGGGTTGAGCCAGAAGCGCCGCTTCCCTTCTCCATCGTGACGGCGGAGTGCCCCATGTCGGGTTTTCATCAGCGCGTATTCTCAGGCATGCAGCCGACCTCGACGCTGCATCTCGGCAATTATCTGGGCGCGCTGACCAACTGGGTCGCGATGCAGGATACGTATGAGTGCATCTACTGCGTCGTCGACATGCACGCGATCACGATGTGGCAGGACCCGGCCGACCTGAAGCGCTCCATCCGCGAGGTCACGGCCGCCTACATCGCGGCGGGCGTCGATCCCAAGCGCAGCGTCATCTTCAACCAGAGCCAGGTGCCGGGCCATGCCGAGCTTGCCTGGGTGTTCAACTGCGTCGCCCGCCTCGGCTGGCTGAACCGCATGACCCAGTTCAAGGAAAAGGCCGGCAAGGACCGCGAGAACGCGTCAGTGGGCCTCTATGCCTATCCGAACCTGATGGCGGCCGACATTCTGCTCTACAAGGCGACGCATGTGCCTGTCGGCGAAGACCAGAAGCAGCATCTGGAGCTGACCCGCGACATCGCCCAGAAATTCAACAACGACTTCGGCCCGCAGATCGCCGAACGCGGCCTCGGCACGGGCGAGCTCGGCTTCTTTCCGCTGCCCGAGCCGATGATCCAGGGCCCGGCGCCGCGCGTCATGAGCCTGCGCGACGGCACCAAGAAGATGTCGAAATCGGACGCCTCCGATTATTCGCGCATCAACCTGACCGATGATGCCGAGGGCATCGCCCAGAAGATCCGCAAGGCCAAGACCGATCCCGAGGCGCTGCCTTCCGAGGAGAAGGGGCTGGAAGGCCGGCCGGAAGCCGAGAATCTCGTCGGTATCTATGCCGGCCTCTCGGGCGCGTCGAAGGATGCGGTGCTCAAGCAGTTCGGCGGCGGCCAGTTCTCCGGCTTCAAGGCGGCGCTGGTCGATCTCGCGGTCGAGAAGCTCGCGCCCATCGCTGGTGAGATGCGCCGCCTGCTGGCGGACCCCAAGCACATCGACGACATCCTCGGCGCGGGCGCCGATCGGGCCGATGCGATCGCTGCGCCGATCATGCGCGAGGTCAAGGACATCGTCGGCTTCGTCAGGAGCCGGTGACGTAAGGGTGCACTTGCGCCGGGGTGCCGGCGCAGGCCACCATGCCCGTCCCTGAAGCGGCGGCAGGACAGTTCATGGTCAAGAGACGGCGGTCCTACGAGACGGGCCATCGCCCGAAATTCCTCGCCGTGGTCGACGGCAGCGAGGAATGCGCCAAGGCGATTCGCTTCGCCGCGCGCCGTTGCGCCCGCGTCGGCGCCTCGATCGTCCTGCTCGGCGTCGCCACCCCACCCGAGCATGAGACCTGGCTCGGCGTCGGCGAGGTGATGCTGGCCGAAGCCCAGGCCGAGGCCGAGAAGCGCCTTGAAACCGCGGCCGCAGCGGTGCGGGCGCTGGCCGGGCTCGAACCGGAGAAGGTCGTGCGTGTCGGCAACAAGGCCGACGAGCTCGTCAAGCTGATCGAAGAGGACGAGGATATCTCGCTGCTCGTGCTCGCAGCCGGGACGAGCAGCAAGGGGCCGGGCCCGCTCGTCAGCGCGCTCGCGGGCAAATCCTCGGCGAGCTTCCCGATCCCCGTCGCCATCGTGCCCGGCCATCTGGAAGACGAAGAGATCGACGCCCTCGCCTGAGGCGGGGCCTTGCGATTCCATGCCGCTGGAATGATTCCAGCCGGCGGCTTATATCGGAGCCAGGAACGGCGACCTTGAATCGCCGGTACCGGAGGCAAGTCCATGTTCATTCAGACCGAAGCCACGCCGAATCCGGCGACACTCAAGTTTCTTCCCGGCCGCGCCGTCATGCCCGATGGCACGCTCGACCTGCGCGATGTCACGGATGCCGAGCGTTCGCCGCTGGCGCAGCGCCTGTTCGGCGTCTCCGGCGTCTCCGGCGTTTTCCTCGGCTCCGATTTCATCACCGTCACCAAGTCGGACGGCGAATGGCCTCATCTCAAGCCCGCGATCCTCGGCGCGATCATGGAGCATTTCATGTCGGGCGCGCCGGTCCTCGCGGCCGGTTCGGCCGCCGATGTGATTGAGGAAGGCGAGTTCTTCGATCCCGCCGATGCGCAGACCGTCGAGACGATCAAGGACCTGCTCGAAACCCGCATTCGCCCGGCGGTGGCCGGCGATGGCGGCGACATCACCTTCCGCGGCTATCGCGACGGCACGGTCTATCTCGCGATGAAGGGCTCCTGCTCGGGCTGTCCCTCCTCGACTGCGACGCTGAAGCACGGCATTCAGAACCTGCTGCGCCACTTCCTGCCGGATGTGCGCGAAGTCGAAGCCATCTGAGCACTTAAACCCATTTCCGCGCCGTCATCCCGGGCGGAGCGGAGCGGAGACCCGGGATCCATGCCGGAGCAGATCGAGGATAGGTTCAGGCATGGATCCCGGATCGGCGCCGCTTCGCGGCTGGTCCGGGATGACCGCGTGGTTCCTGGGTATTCGAGAATAGGCCGAGTTCTGCCCTGATGCGCATTCTCGCGATCGATACCGCGCTCGGCGCCTGCTCGGCCTGCGTGCTGGATACGGCCGACATGGCGAAGCCATTGGCGATCGAGCAGATCGCCATGGATCGCGGCCATGCCGAGGCGCTGATGCCGCTGGTCGAGCGTGTCATGAAGGATGTCGAGGGCGGCTTCGGCTCGCTCTCGCGCGTCGCCGTGACGGTCGGCCCCGGCAGCTATACCGGCTTGCGCGTCGGCGTCAGCGCGGCCCGTGCCATCGCCTTCGCCGCCGGCATCCCGGCGGTCGGGGTCACCACGGTCGCGGCCTGCGCCGCGCCCCTGATCGGGCGCGAATCGGGCCGGGTCATCGCCGCCGCACTCGATGCCAAACACGGCCAGGTCTGGTTCCAGGCTCTTACGGCCGAAGGCAAGCCGCTAGTCTCACTCCGGCAGGTCAGCTATCGCGACGCGGCCCGTGCCATCGGCGCAGGGCCGGTCAGCCTCGTCGGATCCTCGGCGCTCGCCGTCGCCAACGAGGCCTGGGCGATCGGTCTTGACGCGCTGGTGATCGACGACGCCAAGGCGCCCGACATCGCCTGGGTCGCCCGGCTCGGCTTCATCGCCGACCCCGAAAGCGCCCCGCCCCGCCCGCTCTACCTGAAGGCGCCCGAGACGACGCCGCAGGACAAAGCCCGCTTGCCGCGCCGGTGAGCGCATCCCCCAAATGGTGGTTGCCGCTTCGTCGGCCTGTGCGAACAGGCGGCATGGATTGGCTACGCAGACTGCTTCACCCTGATTCGGCACCGCCGCGCACGATGCGGCTCGATGCGGGCCACGCCCTTGATGTCGCGACGCTGCATCATCGCGGCGGCTTCGCCCGCGGCTGGGAGCCGGCCGAATGCGCGGCGCTGATAGCCGATGCAGCCGTTGTCGCCGATGGCGTCTTCAGTGGCGGCGGCCACCACCCCGAAGGCTTCGTCATCTCCCGCAAGGCCGCCGACGAGGCGGAGATCCTCAGCATCGTGGTCGCGCCCGCCCGCCGCAGCGGCGGCTTTGGCCGCGCGCTCCTGGCGGCGCATCTCGCCCGGCTGGCCGAGGCGGGCGCGGTCCATGTCTTTCTCGAGGTCGAGGACGGCAACCTGCCGGCGGAGCGGCTCTACCGCCATTTCGGCTTTCGCGAGGTCGGGCGGCGCAAGGGCTATTACCCCAAACCCGATGGCACCCGCGCGACTGCGATCGCGATGCGACTCGATCTCGCGTGACAAGGCGGCGCAATCGCGCCATTGACGGCATTCTGAATCCCGAATGAGACCGCCGCTCCACCGATGACCGGACCCGCCTCAGCATGAACGGACTCCGCTTCGGTGCGCTCGCCCGCCTGGCGATGCTGTGCACCGGCACGCTCGGGCTCGTCCTCGCCCAGCTTGTCGTGATGCGTGTCATGCCCTCGCGGCGAGGGGCCTTGCCGCTGCGCTTCCATCGCCTGACCTGCTGGTGCCTCGGCGTCCGGCGGCAGGTGCGGGGGGCCCCGCCGCCGGCCGGAACCGGGGCGCTGATCGTCGCCAACCACGTCTCCTGGCTCGATATCGGCGTCATCGGCGCCGAGCGCGAATTGGCCTTCGTCGCCAAGAGCGAGGTCGGCGAATGGCCGGTGGTCGGCTTCCTCGCCAATCTCCAGCGCACGCTTTACCTCGATCGCCAGCGCCGCAGTGCGACCGCGGGCATGGCCGCCACCATGGGCGCGCGCATCGCCAATGGCGAGGAGGTCGTGCTCTTCGCCGAGGGAACCACGGGCGACGGCACGCGCATCCTGCCCTTCCGCTCCTCCCTGCTCGGTGCCGCGCATCAGGCGATGGGCGACGCCACGGCGGATGTGACGGTCTATCCGCTGACGATCACCTATACCGGCTGGCAGAACCTGCCGGGCGGACGCAACGGGCGGGCGGTGCTCGCCTGGTACGGCGATACCGAGCTCTGGCCGCATCTCAAGCATGTGCTGGAATGTGGTGCGGTCGATGTCGAGCTGGTCTGGGGTGAACCGATCGTGATGGGCCGGGCGACCTCGCGCAAGGAAGCGACGCGGCTCGCCGAAGCCTCTGTCCGCAAGGCCCGCCAGCGGGCCATCACCGGCCGCGCGGAGGCGTGACCCTGGTTGGTCCGCCGCTTGCCTATCCTGCCTCTGCGCCTTGCGGCCGTTCCCAAGCCGCCCGATCCGCAGTAAAGAATGCGCTTTGGAGACCCGATCCGCGCCGATGAAGAAAGTCCATATCAAGTCCTTCGGCTGCCAGATGAACGTCTATGACGGGCAGCGCATGGCCGACATCCTGAGCGATCAGGGCTATGAGGAGACGGCGACGCCGGAGGGCGCGGATCTCATCCTGCTCAACACCTGCCATATCCGCGACCGGGCGGTGCAGAAGGTCTATACCGAGCTCGGCAAGCTGCGCGACATCAAGAAGGCGCAAGGCGCCGAAGGCCAGGAGACGAAGATCGTCGTCGCCGGCTGCGTCGCGCAGGCCGAGGGCGGCGAGATCCAGCGCCGCCAGCCCGCCGTCGATCTCGTGGTCGGGCCGCAGGCCTATCACCGCCTGCCGGAGCTTCTGGCCGAGGCCGGCAAGCGCCGCGTCGTCGATACCGACCTGCCGGTCGAGGACAAGTTCGGCTTCCTGCCGGCACCGAAGCGGCAGGCCATTCTGGCGCGCGGCGTCTCGGCCTTCGTCACCGTGCAGGAAGGCTGCGACAAGTTCTGCGCCTTCTGCGTCGTGCCCTATACGCGCGGCGCCGAATTCTCGCGGCCGGTCGCGCAGATCATGGCCGAGGTCGAGCGCCTCGCCGAGGCCGGCGTGCGCGACGTCACCCTGATCGGCCAGAACGTCAACGCCTATCACGGCGAGGGACCGGACGGTGCCGTGTGGAGCCTGGCGCGCCTGATCCACTGTGTCGCTGAGGTGCCGGGCATCGCCCGCATCCGTTATACGACCAGCCACCCCAGAGATATGGACGACGACCTGATCGCGGCCCATCGCGACTTGCCGCAAGTGATGCCGTTCTTGCATCTGCCGGTGCAGGCGGGCTCGGACCGCATCCTCGCCGCGATGAACCGCAAGCACACCGGCGACGAATATCGCCGCCTGATCGAACGCATCCGCGAGGCCCGGCCCGATATCGCGCTCTCCTCGGATTTCATCGTCGGCTTCCCCGGCGAGACCGATGCCGATTTCGAGGACACGATCCGTCTCGTCGACGAGATCGGCTTCGCCTCCAGCTATTCCTTCAACTATTCGCCCCGCCCCGGCACACCGGCGGCCGATCTCGAAGCGCAGGTGCCGCGCGAGTTGATGAACGAGCGGCTCTATCGCCTGCAGGAGCGCATCGAGCATCACCGGCAGGCCTTCAACCGGGCCATGGTCGGACGAACGGTGGATGTCCTCCTGGAAAGGGCGGGACGCTATCCCGGACAGCTTGCCGGCAAGTCGCCCTATCTGCAGGCTGTGCAGATCGAGAGCGACGCGAATCAGATCGGCGACATCGTGCGGGTGGTGATCGAGAAGACGAGCACGAATTCCCTGTTCGGCCGGTTGGCCGAGCCGGGCGAGACGGATGGGAAGGGCCTGGCCGCTTGAGCGCGTCCGGGCTCATCGCCATTTGCCACGAAGGGGCGCCGGCCTGTCATCAGGCTGAGATTGTTGCGTCCGGTTATGCTGCGAGACGACCCGGCCGGGCGCTCCTGCCCGGTTGGAACAGGCGCCGGGGACAGGCCAACCACCACCCCGACCCGAAGCGAGGCGACGCATTTGGCACAGGCTGATTCGACGCAAAGACCCGACCGGAACCCGCGGCGCGATCTCGCGCCAGCCCGCCCCGAGGGCGGTGTGCGCGAAAGCGCGGGCCGTGACGGGCTTGCGGCGACGGAGGTCGTGCTCTCCTTCGACGACAACCGGCTCGCGAGCCTGGTCTTCGGCCAGTACGACCAGAACCTCGCCCATCTCGAGCGCCGGCTCGGCGTCGTGGTCAGCCCTAATGGAAATCACGTCACCGTGAAGGGCGCTCGCGAGACGGCCGAGCAGGCCGGGCGCGTGCTGAAGACGCTTTATGCCCGCGCCAAGGCCGGTGCGCCGGTCACGCTGGGCGAAGTAGATGGCGCGATCGAGGAAAGCAATGTGCAGCGCTCGCTCTTCCCGACCGCCGATGCCGGCAAGACCTCCTTCGACGCCATCGTGACCCGCAAGCGCGGGCCTGTCCGCGCCCGCAACGCCGCGCAGGACGCCTATCTGCGCCAGCTCAAGCGCCACGAATTGGTGCTCGCCGAAGGTCCGGCCGGCACCGGCAAGACCTGGCTCGCGGTCGGTCATGCCGTCTCGCTGATCGAGCAGGGCGTGGTCGAGCGCATGATCCTGTCGCGCCCGGCGGTGGAGGCGGGCGAGCGCCTCGGCTTCCTGCCCGGCGACATGCGCGAGAAGGTCGATCCCTATCTGCGTCCGATCTACGACGCGCTGAACGACTTCATGGAGGCGCGCCATGTCGAGCGCGGCCTGCAGACCGGCATGATCGAGATCGCGCCGCTCGCCTTCATGCGTGGGCGCACCCTGACCAATGCCGTCGTGCTGCTCGACGAGGCCCAGAACACCACCTCGATGCAGATGAAGATGTTCCTCACCCGTCTGGGCGAGGGCTCGCGCATGATCATCACCGGCGATCCCTCGCAGATCGATCTGCCGCCGGGCCAACGTTCCGGATTGAACGAGGCGGTCAAGCTGCTCAAGGATGTCGAGGGCGTCGGCTATGCCCGCTTTGAGGAAGGCGACGTTGTCCGGCATGATCTGGTGCGACGCATCGTCATGGCCTATGAGAGCGCAGCGCGCCATGAGCGCGAGGAACGGGAAGAGCGCTTGCGCAATCCCGAGACGCCCCCGGATCCCAACCGGGAAGGCGACAGCGAAGGGCTGAAGCGGATGTTGGCGCGGGAGCGGCCGCGATGAACGATCGACCTCGCGGGCGGCGCTTGGCGCCGCCACCCGAGAAGACGTCTCCGGAGATCCATCTCGACGTCAGGGCGCAGTCCCGCCGCTGGCATGAGCTCGGCAAGCTGCCGGGCCTGCGTGCATTGCTGAACGAGGCGCTGGACGCCGGCATCGCGGTGGCTCCGCGCAAGCCGATGCCCGGCGCCGAGCTCAGCCTGCTGCTCACCGACGACAAGCGCATCCGCTTCGTCAACCGCGACTGGCGCGGCTTCGACAAGGCGACGAACGTGCTCTCCTTCCCGGCCGCGCCGCCGGAACGCATCGCGCAGAGCCCGCTGCTTGGCGATATCGTCATCGCCTACGAGACGGTGCTGCGCGAGGCCGAGGCCGAATCCAAGAGCGTGGCGGACCACCTGCGCCATCTCGCCATCCACGGCCTGCTCCATCTCCTCGGCGAGGATCACGAGACCGAGGCCGAGGCGCGCCGCATGGAAGCGCTCGAAGTCGCTGCGCTTGCCCGTCTCGGCGTGGCCGATCCATATGCCGGTGCCGAACTCGTCACGGCGCCCGTTCCCTCTTCCGCGTAAGTCCCCACGATCATGAGCGACGACAGTCGACAACCCCAGAACGAAACCGCGGGCCGTGGCCTCGGCCATTGGCTCGGCCAATTCCTTGACCGGCTCGGGCTGCGCGGTGGGGGCACCGCCCGCGAGGAAATCGTCGAGGCCCTGGCCGAGGAGAATGGCGAACTTGCCGATCTCTCCGCCCAGGAACGCGCGATGCTCACCAATGTGCTGAGCCTGCGGGAACGCCGCGTCGGCGATGTCATGATCCCGCGCGCCGACATCGTCGCCGTCCCGGCCGAGGCGACGCTGGACGAATTGCTCGCGCATTTCCGCACCGCCGGCCATTCGCGCCTGCCGGTCTTCGACGACACGCTCGACGATCCCCGCGGCATGGTCCATATCCGCGACTTCCTTGAATACATCGCCGAGAAGGCGCGGCCGGGGGAAAACGGGCCGCCGGACGAGAGCGGAAAGCTCGCGATTCCGCACACGCTGTCCGCCGTCGATCTCTCGACGCGGCTCGCCGAGACCAAGCTTCTGCGCCCGGTCCTCTATGTTCCGCCCTCGATGCCGGCCGTCGATCTGCTCGTCCGCATGCAGTCGACCCGCACCCATATCGCGCTGGTCATCGACGAATATGGCGGAACCGATGGGCTCGTCTCGATCGAGGACCTGATCGAGATCGTCGTCGGCGATATCGAGGACGAGCACGACCTGGAGGAGACGCCGATCGTTCCCGCCGGCGAGAACCGCTTTACCGCGGACGCCCGCGCGACGCTGGCCGAGCTGAAGGCTGCCACCGGTGTCGACCTCTCCGGCAACGAGGTCGCCGACGACATCGATACGCTGGGCGGGCTGATCGTCACGCTCGCGGGCCGCGTCCCGGCGCTGGGGGAGACGGTGAAGGGCCCGGACGGGCTCAGCTTCGAGATCCTCGATTCCGATCAGCGGCGCGTGAAACGCCTGACGATCCATTGCCGCAGCGAACCCGCGACCGAAGAGCCGGCGATGGAGCCGGGCTGATGGGGCTCTCCGGCATCGCCGAAGCCGTCATCCTGGGGTGGGGTTGGCGGAAGCGCCTGATCGCGCTTTTCGCTGGTGCAAGCGGTGCGCTTGCCCTGCCGCCGCTCGATCTCTGGCCGCTCATCGTGGTGCCGATGACCATCGCGGTCTGGCTGATCGACGGTGCCGTCGGCACCAGCGTCTGGCGCCGGTTCCGGGCCGCCTTCGCTGTCGGCTGGTGGTGGGGCTTCGGATTCTTCCTCGCCGGGCTGTGGTGGCTCGGCGCCGCCTTCCTGGTCGAGGCCGACAAGTTCGCCTGGGCGATGCCGCTCGGCGTCGTCGCCCTGCCGGCCTTCCTCGCCATCTTCCCGGCCTTCGCCTTTGGCTTCGCCCGCCTGGCCTGGCCCAAGGGCGCCGGGCGCATCCTCGTGCTCGCCGTGATGCTGGCGCTCAGTGAATGGCTGCGCGGCCATGTCCTGACCGGCTTTCCCTGGAACGTCTACGGCATGATGCTGGCGGGCGAGATTCATCTCGCGCAGGCCGCCTCGCTGGTGGGGCTCTACGGCCTGACCCTGTTCGCCGTGGCGATCGGCGCGGCTCCGGCCGTGCTCGGAACCGCGCAGACGTCGGCCGGGCGCCGCCTGCCGCCGCTTCTGGCTCTCGCCGCGTTGGCCGGCCTCTTTGCTTTCGGATACTGGCGCATGCCCGCCGCTCCCTCGCCGCTCGTGGCAGGAGTGAAGCTCCGGCTGATGCAGCCCAACCTACCGCAGGATGCCAAGTTCAACGGCCGCAACGGCGAGGCGATCCTCAACAGCTACCTGGCCTTGAGCGACCGCGCGACCAGCCCGACCTCGCCCGGCCTTCAGGGCATCACGCATCTGGTCTGGCCGGAATCGGCCTTTCCCTTCCTGCTCGGTCGCACGCCCGGCGCATTGTCCCGCATCGGGGCCGTTCTCCCGCCCGACGTGACGCTGGTCACCGGCGCGGCCCGTGCCGGCGAGACGCTGCCCGGCGAAAGCCGCCCGCCGATCTACAATGCGATCCAGGTGGTCAATGACGAGGGCGTCATCGTCGCCGGCTACGATAAGGTTCATCTCGTCCCCTTCGGCGAGTATCTGCCGCCGATCCTCGACACGCTGATCCGCGGGGTCGGCCTGTCGCAGTTCGTCTCGATTCCCGGCGGTTTCGCAGCCGGGAGCGCCCGGACGCCACTCGCGATCAAGGGCCTCCCGACGGCGGCGCCGCTGATCTGCTACGAGGCGGTGTTCCCGGGCGAGGTCGCCACGCGCGGCCCGCGCGCCGGTTTCTTCCTGAACCTGACCAATGACGGCTGGTTCGGCCAGACCAGCGGCCCCTACCAGCATTTTGCGCAGGCGCGGCTGCGCAGCATCGAGGAAGGCCTGCCGCTGGTACGCGTCGCCAATACCGGAATTTCGGCGGTGGTCGATCCTTACGGCCGCACGGTGGCGAGCTTGCCCCTCGGCGTTGAGGGCGTGCTGGATTCAGGCCTGCCGCGTGCCGGCTCGATCACGCTCTATGCAAGGGCAGGGGACTTCGTCTTCGCCGGGTTCATGCTGCTTTTTTTGGCATTGTCCCGGCTCCGCGTTCGAGAATGATCCCGATTGGAACTTTTTCACGGCAAAGGGTGGATTAGCCGTGAAGCCTATAATAAAGGACGGCTACCGCGCGCCGACCAGGATGGCGGCTCCTGGTCATGACACTGATGCCTAAGCAAGGTGAATCATGATCAAGAAAGTCCCCAACCCCATCGACAAGCATGTGGGCAGCCGCGTTCGCATGCGTCGAATGCTCGCTGGGGTCAGCCAGGAGAAGCTGGGCGAAGCACTCGGGCTGACATTCCAGCAGGTGCAGAAATACGAGAAGGGCTCCAACCGCATCAGCGCGAGCCGCCTGCAGCAGATCGCCAAGATGCTGGATGTGCCGGTGGCCTTCTTCTTCGACGGCGCGCCGACCGGGGACATGCCGGAATCCGGCTTCGCCGATTCCGCCGCGACGACCTTCATTTCCGAATTCCTCACGACCAGCGAAGGCGTGCAGCTCACCAAGGCCTTCACGCGGATCAAGAGCGGCCGGGTGCGCCGGCGGATCATCGATCTCGTCGAGGCGCTGGCGGAGGAAGACGCCGGAACGGCGTGATATCGCCTTCTTTTCGTTCGATGTGACGAACGATCCTCCCGATAAGCGGATTTTCCTGCTTGACGGCGAACGCGTCCGCTGCGAAGACGAGCTGTTCATTGGGCTGGCGTCGCTGCGCCGGCCTTTTCCATGTGCCGATTCAGGGAAGCCCCGACCGTGTCACGCCAGAATTACCTGTTTACCAGCGAGTCCGTCTCGGAGGGGCACCCCGACAAGGTCTGCGACCGCATCTCCGACGAGATCGTCGATCTGTTCTTCAAGGAAGCCGCCAAGGCGGGCATGGATGCGAGCAAGGTCCGCGTCGCTTGCGAAACACTCGCGACGACCAATCGCGTCGTCATCGCCGGTGAGGTTCGCACCTCGCTCGACGAGAAGGCGATGAAAAGCAAGGTCAAGTCGGCCGCGCGCAAGGCGATCAAGGCGATCGGCTACGAGCAGGACGGCTTCCACTGGAAGAAGTGCAAGATCGACGTGCTGCTGCATCCGCAATCCGCGGATATCGCCGTGGGCGTGGACGAGTCCGGCAACAAGGATGTCGGCGCCGGCGACCAGGGCATCATGTTCGGCTATGCCAGCCGCGAGACGCCTGAGCTGCTGCCCGCCCCGATCTATTACGCCCACAAGATCCTCGAGACCCTGACGCTCGCCCGCAAGAAGGGCGAGGGCGCCGCCGCCAAGCTCGGCCCGGATGCCAAGAGCCAGGTCACCGTCAAGTACGAGAACGGCAAGCCAGTCGGCGTCACCCAGATCGTGCTCTCGACCCAGCATCTCGACGAGACGCTGACCTCCGCCGACGTCCGCAAGATCGTCGAGCCCTATATCCGCCAGGCGCTGCCGGATGGCTGGATCTCCAAGGACACGGTCTGGCACATCAATCCGACCGGCAAGTTCGTGATCGGTGGCCCGGACGGCGACGCCGGCCTCACCGGCCGCAAGATCATCGTCGACACCTATGGCGGTGCGGCCCCGCATGGCGGCGGCGCCTTCTCGGGCAAGGACCCGACCAAGGTCGACCGTTCGGCTGCCTATGCGGCGCGCTACCTCGCCAAGAACGTCGTCGCGGCCAAGCTCGCCGACCGCGCGACGATCCAGCTCTCCTACGCCATCGGCGTCGCCAAGCCGCTGTCGATCTATGTCGACCTGCACGGCACCGGCAAGGTCGACGAGGCCAAGCTCGAGGACGTGCTGGGCAAGCTGATCGATCTCTCGCCGAACGGCATCCGCAACCATCTCGGCCTCAACAAGCCGATCTATGCCAAGACCTCGGCTTACGGCCATTTCGGCCGCAAGGCCGGGCGTGACGGCTCCTTCTCCTGGGAGAAGACCGATCTCGTCGACGCGCTGAAGAAGGCCGTCGCCTGATCCTTCAGGCATAGTCGAACCATCGAACCGGGGCTCGCGCCCCGGTTTTTTGTTTGAGCTGTGGCATCGTGGGACTTGATGTCCGCGTGCCGAGCAGCCAAGGCGGGGCCATGACCGAGCACGACAACGACCGCGCCTTCTATGGTCGCCGCAAGGGCAAGGCCCTGCGCGACGGCCAGAGCCATCTGATGGAGTACACGCTGCCGCGTCTGCGCTTGCCGGAAGGCGAGATCGCCGACCTCAAGGCGCTGTTCCCTGAAGCTGTCGAGGCGGTTCGGCTGGAGATCGGCTTCGGCGGCGGCGAGCATCTGCTGATGCGGATGCGCGAGAGCCCGCAGATCGGCTTCATCGGCGTCGAGCCCTTCATCAACGGCATGGCCAAGTTCCTGGCGGTGGCCGAGCGCGAGGGGCTGACCAATATCCGGGTCTGGGACGACGATGCCGCGCTCCTGCTGCCGCGCTTGCCCGCAGGCAGCCTCGACGCGATCGACCTGCTCTATCCCGATCCCTGGCCGAAGCGCCGCCAGCGCAAGCGCCGCTTCGTCTCGGAGCATACGCTTGGTTTGTTCGCCCGTGCGCTGAGGTCAGGCGGACGTTTCCGCTTCGCCAGCGACATCGACGACTATATCGGCTGGACGCTGTCGCGCCTGATGGCCTCGCCCGATTTCGATTGGACCGACGAGCGGCCGGGCGACTGGCGCACGCCCTATCCCGGCTGGATTCGCACCCGCTACGAGGCGAAGGCGGTCCGCGAGGGCCGCATCTCCAGCTATCTCACGGCTTTGCGTCGCGCATCCTGAGGAAGCCGAGCACGCGCTGGGCGGTGCCCTGCGCGAGATTGCGGAAGCTTTCGCGGGCGCGGTCGACGGCCGCCTGGGACTTGCCGAAATCCTTGCGCAGCGAGATCAGCGCCGCCGTTGTCTCCCACGACCAGCCGAGCGCACGTGCGACCAGCAGCACAGCCTCGCGATCGCTGCCGAGGATGATCTGTTCGCTCGCCGGCAGGCCGAGCTGCGCCAGCACCGCGACGCCGCAGATCGCGTGCTCGGTCGCACCGTCGCGGGCATAGGTACGGACCTTGGCCTCGTCGAGCAGGCCGGCTTCGTTGAGCTCGCGAATCTCGACGAGGGCCGCGCTGATCGCACCGAGCTCGCCCGGCATCTGGCCGCCGGCCGCAATGGCGTCGGCTCCGCGCTCGACCGCGCTGTCGACATCGTTGGCAAGCGTCGGTTCGAGGCTCTCGCTCAACCGGCGTCGGGCGGAATTCTTGGCGGCAGTCATGAGCTGGTCGACCAGTTCGGCCGGGATGTCGCGGCGGAGTCCCAGCGTGGCCTGGAGCGCATCGTCCTGTGCCGCCCGCATCACCAGGACGCCCATGCCGTGGCGCGAGAACTGGGCTGTCTGGTTGGCTGCGACGGCATGGGTCACGACGCGCCCGCCGCGCAGGATCAGGAAATCGGTGACGGGTTCGCCGAGCTCGGGCCGCTCGGTGATGGCGAGCATATGGTCGCGCCCCTTGGCGGCCGAGATCGCGACGAGGTCCTGATCGGTGAGGCGCGGCGACTGCACCAGGACGGCCCGTGCTACGGCGATTTCATCGAGGGCGAGCTGGCGGACGACGCCGCTCGGCGCGTTCGGCACCGGCGCGATCCGCTCCGACAATTCGACGCGGGCGCGCAGCTCGATGGCGCGCGACAGCCGCCCGATCACCACGTCGAAGACGCCGACCTGCTCTTCGCCCATGTGGACGGCTGTGGCCAGGAACAGGTCCGTCAGCCGCGACAGGATGTCGGCGCGCTCGTCGTTCGAGCCGCGCAGCATCGTGGATTCGAGATCTCGCAGCAGCGAGCCGACCGCACTCATACCTGATCCTCAACCGGTATACCGTTGCGTCATCTTGCACGCGAAGAATGACCATCAGGTTAGCGCCGCCGCAACCGAGCTTGCATATCGGGGCGATGCGGACTAAATAGCGGGCAACAGCTCTGGTATCGGTTAACGCCGATGATCAAGAGCGGGCCCACCGGCCCGCTCTTTTTTATTGGCCGCGACCCGCCGGAGGCAGACGGAACGGTCCGGGCCATGAGTGAACCCACCCACGAGCCGATGACGGCACCCGATCAGGAACCTCGCCTCGTCGTCGAGAGCGGCGTGGCGGCGCGTGTTGCCGCGATCATCGAGCCTGCGATCGTCGATCTCGGCTATCGGCTGGTGCGTGTGCGCATCAGCGCCCAGAACGGCTGCACCCTGCAGATCATGGCCGAACGGCCGGACGGCACGATGAATGTCGAGGGTTGCGAGGAGGTCAGCCAGGCGGTGTCGCCGGCGCTCGACGTCGACGACCCCATCCAGGCGGCCTATCACCTCGAGATCTCGTCGCCGGGCATCGACCGGCCGCTGGTGCGCGCGAGCGATTTCGAGCGCTGGGCCGGCCATCTCGCCAAGATCGATACGAGCGAGCCGGTCGCCGGCCGCAAGCGTTTCCGGGGTATCCTGCGTGGCGTCGCCGGACAGGACGCGCTGCTGACGCGCGACGACGCCAAGAGCGAGGAAGAGCGCGACGTCGCCATTCCGATGCGCGCGATCGCCGAGGCCAGGCTCGTCCTGACCGACGCGCTCGTGACCGAGTCGTTGCGCCGCGGCAAGTCCGGCCTGCCGCCGGAAATGCCGGCCGCCGAAGAGATCGCCAGCCCTAGGAAGGGCCGAGGAAAATCGCTGGGACCGCGGCCGAAAAAGGCCGGCAAGACCCCGCAAGACAATAACGAAGAGGAGTGAGCGTCATGGTCGTCAGCGCCAACCGGCTCGAACTGCTGCAGATCGCCGACGCGGTCGCCCGCGAGAAGTCGATCGACCGCCAGATCGTCGTCGATGCCATGCAGGACGCCATCGCCAAGGCCGCCCGCTCGCGCTACGGCGCCGAGACGGATGTCCATGCCGAGATCAACACCAAGACCGGCGAACTGCGCCTCGCCCGCCACCTCCAGGTCGTCGACACCGTCGAGAACCCGGCGATCGAGATCACGGTCGACGAGGCCAAGCGCCATAACCCGGCTGCCCAGGCCGGCGACGTCATCGCCGATCCGCTGCCGCCCTTCGATTTCGGCCGCATTGCCGCCCAGTCGGCCAAGCAGGTGATCGTCCAGAAGGTGCGCGAGGCCGAGCGCGACCGCCAGTACGACGAGTACAAGGATCGCATCGGCGAGATCGTCAACGGCGCGGTCAAGCGCGTCGAGTACGGCAACGTCTTCGTCGATCTCGGCCGTGGCGAAGCCATCATCCGCCGCGACGAGATGATCCCGCGCGAGACCTTCAAGGTCGGCGACCGGGCCCGCGCCTATGTCTACGACGTGCGCCGCGAGCCGCGCGGCCCGCAGATCTTCCTGTCGCGCACCCATCCGCAGTTCATGGCCAAACTCTTCGGCCAGGAAGTGCCTGAAATCTATGACGGTATCGTCGAGGTGAAGGCCGTCGCCCGCGATCCGGGCTCGCGCGCCAAGATCGCCGTGATCTCGCGCGATTCCTCGATCGACCCGGTCGGCGCCTGCGTCGGCATGCGCGGCTCGCGCGTGCAGGCCGTCGTCGGCGAGCTCCAGGGCGAGAAGATCGACATCATCCCGTGGTCGCCGGATGTCGCGACCTTCGTCGTCAACGCGCTGCAGCCGGCCGAGGTCGCCAAGGTCGTGCTCGACGAGGAGGCCGACAAGATCGAGGTCGTGGTCCCCGACGAGCAGCTCTCGCTCGCCATCGGCCGCCGCGGCCAGAACGTGCGCCTCGCTTCGCAGCTCACCGGCTGGGATATCGACATCCTGACCGAAGCCGAGGAGTCGGAGCGCCGCCAGAAGGAATTCGTGCAGCGCACCGACCTGTTCATGAACGCGCTGAACGTCGACGAGACGGTCGGTCAGCTCCTGGCCTCGGAAGGCTTCCGCAATGTCGAGGAGCTCGCCTATGTCGACCTCTCCGAGCTCTCCTCGATCGAGGGCTTCGACGAGGACACCGCCGGCGAAATCCAGAGCCGCGCGCAGGAGCATCTCGCTGCCGTCGAGGCGGAGCTGGACGAGAAGCGCCGTGCGCTCGGCGTCGAGGACGCCTTGCGCGAGGTCGATGGCGTCACCACATCGATGATGGTCGCGCTCGGCGAGAACGATGTGAAGAGCGTCGAGGATCTCGCGGGCTGCGCCACGGACGATCTCGTCGGCTGGACCGAGCGCAAGGACGGCGAGTCGACCCGTCATTCCGGCTATCTCGACGGGTTCGACCTGTCGCGCCAGGACGCGGAAGCGATCATCATGGCCGCGCGTATCCATGCGGGCTGGGTCGAGGCGCCGGCCGAGGAGCCTGAGGCGGAAGCCGACGAGGCGGCCGAGGCCTGATAGGAACCTTCGCGGTGAAGGCGGCTCAAAAGGAAGGACCGGAGCGAAGCTGCGTCGTGACGCGGACCGTGAAGGCGCCTGAGGATTTGATCCGCTTCGTCGCGGGGCCGGACGGTACGCTGGTCCCGGATCTCAGGCGCAAGCTGCCCGGACGCGGCGTCTGGGCGAGCCTCAGCCGCAAGACGGTGACTGAGGCGATCAAGCGCAAGGCCTTCGAGCGTTCGCTCAAGGCGAAGGTCGCGGTTCCCGCCGACCTTCCGGAGATGATCGATGCGCTGATGCTGCGCGATGCGGTGCAGGCGCTGTCGATGGCCAACAAGGCGGGTCTCGTGATCGCGGGCTTCGCCAAGGTCGAGGCCCTGATCGGCTCGGGCCGTTGCGTCGGTGTCATCGCTGCCAGCGATGGGGCCGAGGATGGCAAGCGCAAGATCGGCCAGGCCATCCGGCGGATCGGGGCAGCCCGCGAAGCCGAAGGGCTCAAGGCCCGTGAACTGCCCGTCGTCGCTATTTTCACGGCGGCGGATTTGGAATTGGCGTTGGGGCGGGCACATGTGATACATGCCGCGCTTGCTCCGGGTCCGGCGGCGGAGGGCGTCCTCTCCCGCTGGCGTCGGCTCGTCCGGTATCGGACGGACGATACCGCCGCATCCGACCAGAACGACACCGAAGACACGACCGAACCGGCAGGACCGAACGCGGAATGACCGATACCAAGAACCCGGGCGACAAGACACTCTCCGTCAACCCGCCCAAGACCCTGTCGCTGAAGCGACCTGTCGAGCAGAGTACTGTTCGCCAGAGCTTCTCGCATGGGCGCACGAAGCAGGTCGTCGTCGAGGTGAAGCGCCGCGCCGCCGGGCATGAGGTCAAGGAGCCCGTCGCGCCGCGTCCGCCGCAGGCCCCGGCTCCGCAGGCGACCCCGCCGCGCCCCGCCGCTCCGCAGCCGCCCCAGCGTCCGGCCAGCAGCATGCTGCTGCGCACCCTCTCCGATGAGGAGAAGGATGCCCGTCAGCGCGCCCTGTCGGAGGCCCGCAGCAGCGAGGCCGAGGCGCGCCGCATCGCCGAGGACGAGGCGCGCCAGCGCGCTGCCGCCGTCGAGCGCGAGCGCCAGGAGCGCGAAGCCGCAGCCGCCCGTCAGCGGCAGGAGGAAGAGCGCCGCCGTCAGGAGGACGACCAGAAGCGCCGTGTCGAAATGGCCGCGCGCCAGCGCGACGAACAGCCTCCTGCCCGCCCGGCGGCCCCGCCGCAGGCTCGCGAGGCCGCGCCTGCGCCCCAGGCTCCGGCGCCCCAGCCGACCCAGTATTACGGCCGTCCGGCCCCGTCCGGTCCGCGCGAGTTCACCTCGCGCCCCCCGATGCGCGACACCGGTTCGCGCCCGCCGCGACTCGACAGCCGCCCGCCGCGTTCCGATGCGCCGCGCACGCCCCGCATCGACACGACGGCTCCGTCCGAGCCGGCGGTCGCCCGTCCGGCGCGCCAGGCGCCTTCGGCCAACACCACGCGCAATCGCTCGGATGATGTCGACGTCAAGGCCGCGTTCCGCCGCCCCGGCCTGAGTGCCGGCCCCGGCCGTGGCCCGGCTCCCGCCGCGCCCAAGACGCCAAAGACCACCAACGACAAGCCGCGCGGTCGCCTGACGCTGTCGACCGCGACCGGGAGCGAGGACGAGCGCACGCGTTCCGTCGCCTCGTTCCGTCGGCGCGTGCAGCGCATGACCGGCCACCGCGCCTCGGACGTCGCGAAAGAGCGCGTGATGCGCGAGGTGATCATCCCCGAGACGATCACCATCCAGGAACTCGCGAACCGCATGACGGAACGCGGCGTCGACGTCATCCGCCTGCTGATGAAGCAGGGCGCGATGCACAAGATTACCGACGTGATCGACGCCGACACCGCCCAGCTCATCGCCGAGGAAATGGGTCATACCGTCAAGCGCGTCGCCGAATCCGACGTCGAGGAAGGTCTGTTCGATACGCCGGACACCGACGAGACCCTGGAGTCGCGGCCGGCGGTCGTGACCATCATGGGCCATGTCGACCACGGCAAGACCTCGCTGCTCGACGCGATCCGCAAGACCAAGGTCGTCACCGGCGAAGCCGGCGGCATCACCCAGCATATCGGCGCCTATCAGGTGACGACGCCGCTGGGCACCCAGGTGACCTTCATCGACACCCCCGGCCACGCCGCCTTCACCGCCATGCGCGCCCGCGGCGCCAAGGTGACGGACGTCGTCGTGCTGGTCGTGGCGGCCGATGACGGCGTCATGCCGCAGACGGCCGAGGCGATCCATCACGCCAAGGCTGCCGGCGTGCCGCTGATCGTGGCGATCAACAAGGTCGACAAATCCGACTCCAACCCCGATCGCGTCCGCGCCGAGCTGCTGCAGTACGAGATCCAGGTCGAGACGCTCGGCGGCGAGACGCTCGAAGTCGAGGTTTCCGCCAAGACCGGCCACAATCTCGACAAGCTGCTCGAGGCGATCTCGCTTCAGGCCGAACTGCTCGATCTCAAGGCCAATCCGCATCGCGCGGCCGAGGGCACGGTCATCGAGGCCAAGCTCGATCGTGGCCGCGGCCCGGTCGCCACGGTTCTCGTCCAGCGCGGCACGCTGCGCACCGGCGACATCATCGTTGCCGGCGCCGAATGGGGCCGCGTCCGCGCCCTGATCGCCGATACCGGCGCGCAGGTGAAGGAGGCTCCGCCCTCCATGCCGGTCGAGGTTCTTGGCTTCAACGGCACGCCCGAGGCCGGCGACCGCGTTGCGGTGGTCGAGTCCGAGGCCCGCGCCCGCGAGATCACCGATTATCGCGAGCGTCAGCGTCGCGACCGCCTCGCCGCGCGTGGCGCGGCTTCGGGCGCCGGCCGCTCGCTCGCCGAGATGATGCGCGAGCTCAAGGAAGGCGCCGGCCGCAAGGAATTCCCGCTCGTCGTCAAGGGCGACGTGCAGGGTTCCGTCGAGGCCATCGTCGGAGCGCTTGAAAAGGTCGGCAACGACGAGGTCCGGGCTCGCGTCCTGTCCTCGGGCGTCGGTGCCATCACCGAGTCGGATGTCACGCTCGCCCAGGCTTCGGGCGCGGTGGTCGTCGGCTTCAACGTGCGTGCCCACAAGGAAGCGCGCGAGGCGGCCGATCGGGCCGGCGTCGAGATCCGCTACTACAACATCATCTATAACCTCATGGATGACGTGAAGGACGCGATGTCGGGCCTGCTGGCGCCGACCCTGCGCGAGACCATGCTCGGCAATGCGACGATCCTGGAGATCTTCAACGTCTCGAAGGTCGGCAAGATCGCCGGCTGCCGCGTCACCGACGGCACGATCGAGCGCGGCGCCAATGTCCGCCTGATCCGCGACAACGTCGTGGTTCACGAGGGCAAGCTCGGCCAGCTCAAGCGCTTCAAGGACGATGCCAAGGAAGTCGTGGCCGGCCAGGAATGCGGCATGTCCTTCGAGAACTACCAGGACATGCGCGCCGGCGACGTGATCGAGTGCTATCGCGTCGAAGAGATCAAGCGCAGCCTCTGAGGGCTGCGCTTCCTGAAACAGCGCGTCATGGCCGGGCAAAGCCCGGCCATCTCGTGACGAGAAGAGCGCGTCCAGCGCCTGATCTTCCTGAGACGGCGGGCAAGGCCCGCCGGGACGTTTGGTCCGGTCCGATCCCGGAGAAACGAGAACCATGGCTAAACCTGCAAAACCTTCCGGCCCCTCCCAGCGGCAATTGCGCGTCGGCGAATTGATCCGCCATGCACTTGCCGAGATGCTGGCGCGCGGCGACATCCACGACGACGTGCTGGCGAAGCATGTCGTGACCGTGCCGGAGGTCCGCCTCTCGCCTGACCTCAAGCTCGCGACCTGCTACATCATGCCGCTCGGCGGGCTGGACATCGCTCCGGTCCTCAAGGCTCTCGAAGCCAACAAGCGCTATCTGCGCGGCGAGATCGCCCATCGCGTGAACCTCAAATACGCGCCGGACCTCCGCTTCCGCGCCGATGAGAGCTTCGCCGAGGCCGAGCGCATCGACGCGCTGCTCGATACCGAGGCCGTGCGTCGCGACACGCAGGTTCAGCGCCTCAGGATCGACCAGGATCACCAAGACGAAGCCCCCGAAGACGACCGCCGTGACGATGACCGCTGAGAATCCATCCGAAACCGCCCCGAACCCGGACGCTGCGCCGGCGCCGCGCCCGAAGAAGCGCGACGTCCATGGCTGGGTCATCCTCGACAAGCCGATCGGCATGACCTCGACCCATGCGGTCAGCGTCGTGAAGCGCGCTTTCGGCGCCAAGAAGGCCGGCCATGCCGGCACGCTCGACCCGCTGGCGTCCGGCCTGCTGCCGATCGCGCTGGGCGAGGCGACCAAGACCGTTCCCTTCGTCATGGACGGCCGCAAGGCCTACCAGTTCACCGTCGCCTGGGGCACGCAGACCAATACCGACGATACCGAGGGCAGCGTCATCGCGACCTCGGACAAGCGTCCGGACGAGGCGGCTATCGCTGCGCTCCTGCCGCGCTTCACTGGCACCATCATGCAGACGCCGCCCAAGTTCTCGGCGATCAAGATCGCCGGCGAGCGCGCCTATGACCTCGCCCGCGATGGCGAGGAGGTCGAGCTGGAGGCGCGCCCCGTCGAGATCGATGCGCTCCGCATCGTCAGCCATGACGGCGCGACCACCACCTTCGAGGCCGAATGCGGCAAGGGCACCTATGTCCGCGCCATCGCCCGCGATCTTGGCCTGGAGCTCGGCTGCCTCGGCCATGTCGCGCATCTGCGCCGCACCCGTGTCGGTCCCTTCACGGTCGCAGACGCCGCGAGCGTCGAGACCCTGCGCGAGAGCCCGGAGAGCGCACTCTCGGCCCTCCAGCCGGTCAAGGCGGCGCTGACGCTGATCCCGGAGATCGTGCTCCACCGCGACGCCGCGGCCCGCCTCAAGCGCGGCCAGAGCGCCCTGCTGCGCGGGGCCGGCGCCCCGATCGAGCTGGAGGCCGCCTATGCCACCTGCGCCGGCACGCTGGTCTCGACGGGCTCGGTCCAGAACGGCGAGTTCGTCCCCCACCGCGTCTTCAATCTCTGAGATTGCCGGACTGGTAGCGCACCGCATGCTGGAATGCGCGGGCACCGCGACCTGCCTCCTCTCCCCTTGCGGGAGAGGGCTGGGGTGAGGGGTCGCGCACCTCTGAATCGTCTGCGTTTGGTGCTCCGCTTGCGATTGGGGCCTGAGAGACCCCTCATCCGTCTCGGCTTCGCCGAGCCACCTTCTCCCGCAGGGGGAGAAGGGAAAGCCTGCGCTTCGCCCCGCCCGAGAATGACGCCTTTGGCGCCCTCAGGCTGCCCGCTTCAGCCCGTCCCGCGCCCAGATCGCACTGAGCGCCGCTACCAGCGCGTCGATATCGGCGTCGGAATGGAAGGGCGAGGGCGTGATCCGCAGGCGCTCCGTGCCGCGCGGCACGGTCGGGTAGTTGATCGGCTGGACATAGATGTCGAAGCGATCAAGCAATTCGTCGCTGATCGCCTTGCAGGCCTTCGCCTCGCCGACCATCACCGGCACGATATGGCTGGGATTGGCGAGATGCGGGATGCCGGCGGCATCGAGCTTGCCCCGCAAGGCTGCGACGCGGTCCCGCTGCTGTTCGCGCTCAGTGGAGCTTTCCTTGAGATGCCGGATCGCGGCGATCGCGCCCGCCGCCACGGCCGGCGGCAGCGAGCTGGAGAAGATGAAGCCCGACGCAAAGCTGCGGATGAAATCGCAGAGCGCGGCCGAGCCGGTGATATAGCCGCCGATCACGCCATAGGACTTCGCCAGCGTACCCTGGATCAGGGTGAGCCGGTCGGTCAGCCCCTCGCGCTCCGAGATGCCGCCGCCGCGCGCGCCATACAGGCCGACGGCATGGACCTCGTCGATATAGGTCATCGCGCCGAATACGTCGGCGATGTCGCAGAATTCCCGGACCGGGGCGATGTCGCCATCCATCGAATAGACCGACTCGAAGGCGATCAGCTTCGGCCGGGCAGGATCGAGCGCAGCGAGCTTGCGGCGCAGGTCGGCCGGGTCGTTATGGGCGAAGATGTGCTTCTCGGCGCGCGAATGCCGGATGCCCTCGATCATCGAGGCATGGTTCAGCCCGTCCGTCAGCACGATGCAGCCGGGGATGCGCGCCGCCAGCGTCGAGAGCGAGGCCCAGTTCGAGACATAGCCGGAATTGAAGATCAGCGCGGCTTCCTTGCCGTGCAGGTCCGCGAGCTCGCGCTCCAGCAGGACATGGTAGTGGTTGGTGCCGCCGATATTGCGGGTGCCGCCGGCGCCGGCGCCGCTGCCGTCGAGCGCCTGATGCATCGCAGCGAGCACCTTGGGATGCTGGCCCATGCCGAGATAGTCGTTCGAGCACCAGACGGTGACGTCGCGCGGGCCGCTCTCGCCATGATAGGTCGCAATCGGGAAGCGGCCGGCCTGGCGTTCCAGGTCGGCGAAGACGCGATAGCGGCCCTCGCTGCGCAATCCGTCGAGTTCCCGGCGGAAGAAGTTCTCGAAATCCATGGCCAGCCTCCTGCGGCGCGCCTCTCCTAGGCCTTTCGGGCCGTTGGCGGAATGGTGCGCGGTGTCGCGGCTGGAATTGTTCTACTGTGAGCGCCCGGCCAGTTCCAGAAGCGTTTCGATGAGGACGCGGATGGCGATGCCGGCATCGGCCTCGGTCATGTTCTCCAATGGCGAATGGCTGATGCCCTTCTCGTTGCGCACGAAGAGCATGGCGACGGGCGCCACCTGCGCGATCGCCATGGCATCATGCCCGGCGCCGGAGGGCAGCCGCCGGCCGGCGAGGTTGCTGCCGCTGCGGGCGATGCCGGCGGCCAGCGCATCCTGCAGTTTCGGCTGCATCGGCACGGCCGCGGCCCGGGCATAGGGGATGATCTCCAGCCCGACGCCGCGACGCTCCGCGATCTCGGCAAAGCGTTGGCGGATCTCGGTATCCATCGCCGCCAGCGTCGCGTCCTTCGGGGCGCGGAAATCGATGGTGAACTCGGCCGCGCCGGGGACGACATTGGTCGCGCCGGGCTCGGGGCGCAGCACTCCGACCGTGCCGACGGCGAGCTCATGCGCGCCGGCGATCTGCTCCAGCGCCAGCGCCATTTCGGCGGCGGCGGTCAGGGCGTCCTTGCGCAGCGCCATCGGCACGGTGCCGGCGTGTCCTGCCTCGCCGGTGACGCGCACCTGTGCGCGGCTCTGCGCATTGATGGCGGTGACGATGCCGACGGCCTCGTTCTCCGCCTCCAGCACCGGCCCCTGCTCGATATGGACTTCGAGATAGGCCTGGATCGAGCCCGGCTTGCGAGCCAGCGCCGCGATCCCCGCCGGATTGCCGCCGAAGGCGACGAGAGCCTCGCCGAGCTTCACGCCGTCGCTGTCGCGCGCCTCCAGCCAGGCCGGATCATAGGCGCCGGCCAGCGCCTCCGAGGTCGAGAGATGCGTCGGGAAGCGGACATTCTCCTCGTCGCCGAAGCCGATCACTTCCAGCGGGAAGGGCAGGCTGATCCCGGCATCGCGCAAGGCCTGTGCGGCAAGGATGCCGGCGACGACGCCGAGATTGCCGTCGAAGCGTCCGCCATCCTTCACCGTGTCGATATGCGAGCCGATCAGCACGGCAGGCGCGCCCGGCACGGTGCCTTCGCGCCGGCCCTGCACCGAGCCGGCGGCGTCGATGAAGGCGGTGAGACCCGCGACCTCCATCGCGCCCTTGACCCATTCCGCCGCTTGCTTGTGCGCGGGCGAGAGATAGAGGCGCGTCAGCTTGCCGGGCTCGTCGCTGAAGCGATTGAGGCCGGCAAGCGCCGCGAAGGCACGGGCGCCGAGGACGGCGGCGGAGGGAAGCGTCTGCGTCATGCCGCCAAGCTAGATCAGGGTTTTCAAAACTGCGACGGCCAATTTCGCCAAGCAGCTTCTCTCCGGTGGCATGATCCGCCCCCGCTCACCCTCGCCTCAGTAGGTCGCGCGACCGCCGGAGAGGTCGAACACGCCGGCCGTGGTGAAGCTGTTCTCGGCCGAGGCGAGGAAGGCGACCATCGAGGCGACCTCATCGGGCAGCAGGAAGCGCCCGCGCGGGATCTTCGCCAGCATGTAGCCGATATGCTCCTCGCTCATCTGGTCGAAGATGCGGGTGCGCGCCGCCGCCGGCGTGATGCAGTTCACCGCGATGTCCTTGTCGGCGAGTTCCTTGCCGAGCGACTTCGTCAGCGCGATCACCGCCGCCTTCGAGGCGGAATAGGCGGAGGCGTTGGGATTGCCCTCCTTGCCCGCGATCGAGGCGACGAGGACGATGCGGCCGTAATTGCGCTTGACCATGCCGGGGATCACCGAGCGGCAGCAATGCAGCGTGCCGTCGACATTGAGCTTCATGACCTTGGCCCAATCCTCGAGCGGGTATTCCCAGGTCTTGTGGTTGGGCCCGGCGATGCCGGCGCTGGTGACGAGGATGTCGATGCTGCCATGCTGGGCTTCCAGTGCGTCGCTCGCTTTCTGCACGGCTGCCGCATCGGTCACGTCGACGCCGACGCCAATGGCGCCATGGCCGATCTCGGCTGCGGCCTTGGCTGCGAGCGCCGCGTCGACATCCCAGATCGCGACGGTCGCACCGCTCTTGGCGAAACGCTCGGCGACGGCGCGGCCGATGCCCTGCGCTCCGCCGGTGACGATGGCGACGCGCTTCTTTAAATCGATTTGGTTCATGCCCAGCCCTCCCGAATTTTGTGCGGGTCACCCTAGCCGGGCGGATCGGCGCCGGCCAAGAGGGCATGGCCGTTTCGGTGAAATGCGCAGGGCCGTCATGCATTTCGTTAAGGATGATCGCAAAAAGACCGGGGGCCGAGGGCCTTCGCTGCGTGCCGGATCGGGGCGGTTCGAAGCGGGTCTGTTTCGCGGTGAGACGGTGTCCGGGACAAGGTGGCGCCACCATTCGGGCGGTCGTTCCGGTTCGGTACAAGGCCTTGTCGCTGCAAGAGGATTGCCATTAACGCGGGCTCGCGGATCGCGGGAATAAGCCATTCACCTTTCAGCCGGCTTTGCCTTGACCCGGGCCCCGAAACGGCAAAGACAATCACGACATTCGCAATGGGCCGCCGTGCCCCTGACCGAGAGCACCGTGCCCGCAACCGCCTCCATCACGATTGCCAGCGAAGCCGGAAGCCGCAAGCGGCCGGGTTATGCCAAGCGCGATATCGGCGGCATCGGCATCGCCGTGATGGAGCGTGAGGCGGCGATCGCGGAGGTGGTCGATGCGGTGTCGACGGGAAGCCATATGAAGATGGCTTTCTGCAATGCCAACCTGGTGAACGTCGTCGCCGGCAACGCCGCCCTGCTGCGCAGCCTCTCGACCTTCCTCGTCCTGGCTGACGGCATCGGCGTCGATCTCGGCAGCTGGATGCTCTATGGTAAGGCCTTCCCGGCAAACCTCAACGGCACGGATTTCTTTCCCACCCTCTTCGCCCGTTCCGGGCGTCCGATGCGGGTCGCCCTGCTCGGTGGCCGGCCGGGCGTCGCGGATCGCGCGGTCGCCAACCTGACGAAGCGCTATCCTGCCCATCGTTTCAGCGTGGTCTCGCACGGCTATTTCACGGCCGAAGAGGAGCCTCTCCTTCTCGAGGGCCTGAAGGCCCAGCGCCCGGACCTGCTGCTGGTGGCGATGGGCAACCCGCTGCAGGAGCGCTTCATCGCCGACAAGCTCGGCCCGCAGCATGGCTCGGTCGCGGCCGGCGTCGGGGCGCTGTTCGATTTCTTCGCCGACGAAGTGCCGCGTGCGCCCGAGTTGGTGCGCAAGGCGCGGCTCGAGTGGATCTTCCGGCTCTGGCTCGAACCGCGCCGTCTGTGGCGGCGCTATGTGCTCGGAAATCCCGCTTTCCTTATGCGCATGGCCCGGCAATATGCCATGGGCGGCCGACGCAGCGGGTGAGTTCCCTGACATTGAGAGCGACCTTTGCCCTGGCGACGCCGAGCTACAGGGGCGACATCGAGCGTTGCCGGCTGCTCTGCGCCAGCATCGATCGCTTCGTCAGCGGCCACGCCGTCCACTATCTTCTGGTCGAGGATCGTGACGTCCCGCTCTTCCGCGAGCTCGAAGGGCCACGCCGGCGCATCCTGTCGGAATCGCAATTGCTGCCGGGCTGGCTGAAATCACGGCCCGATCCGCTGAGCCTCGGCAAGCGCCGTCTCTGGACCGGAGTGCAGGCGCTGGCGCGCGGCATCCCGCCCTTGCGCGGCTGGCATGCCCAGCAGCTCCGGAAATTCGCGGTGGTGACGGCCTGCGAAGAGGATGTCATCCTCTTCGCCGATTCCGACATGCTGTTCCTGCGCCCCTTCAACCTGACCAGCCTGTCGGATGACGGGGCCGTCAGGCTCTATCGCAAGCCGGACGCCATCACGGCCGACATGGCGCGGCATATCCCGTGGTGCACGCATGCCTCGACCCTGCTCGGGCTCGACGCGCCGACCTTCCCAAGCCCCGACTACATCAACAACCTGGTGAGCTGGCGCCGCGACCATGTGCTGGCCCTGCTCGACCATGTCGAGAGCGTGAGCGGACGCGACTGGGTTTCCGCCATCGCTCGCGAGCGGCAGTTCTCGGAATACATGATCTACGGCTATTTCGTCGAACGCGTGCTCGGGCTCGACGCCGCCGGCCATTGGCCGGACGCACGCGAGCTCTGCAAGGTCTACTGGTTCAGCGAGGATGTCGCCGGCATGGAGGATCTCGCCTCCTTCGAGGAGGTGCTGGAGCCCTGGCAGGTCGCCGTCGGCATCCAGTCCTTCATCGGGCAGCCGCTCGACCGCATCCGCGCGCTGTTCGAGCGGCAGGTCTCAGCGTAACGGCCTGCGTCCCTGCGCCAGCAGCGTGTAGGTGAAGCCGGCCGAGGCGAGGTAGACCACGCCGAAGACGAGGTTCATCCAGCCTGCCCAGCTTCCGGCCTCCGGGAAGCGTGTCATCACCAGCGAGATCAGCCCGGCCTTGATCGCGGTGAGCAGGCACAGGAGCGCGATGCGCGAGCCCGTGCGCTCGCGGGCGTAGAGCAACTCGGCGTGATACTCGACAAGGTTGCGGAAGGCCGGGACGAGCAGCATCGGCGCCAACAGGTAGGCCGCTTCCGATACGTTGCGTCCGAGCAGGTTCGGGAAGGGCATCAGCGCGACGATGACGCAGACCAGCCCGCCGACCGAGACCAGCGCGATCCCGGCCTCATAGGCCGCCAGCCGCCTGAAGCGACCGATGCCGCGATCCTTCATGATCTTCTGGACGAGCATCTGGTTGAAGCTGCGCACCGGCATGGCGGTGAGGTCGATCACCCGGAGCGCGATGGCGTAGAGCCCGGCGGTACGTTCCCCGGCGAGCCCCAGCACCAGGAGCTTGTCGAGTTCGGACTGGACATAGAACACGATATCGGCCGCGCCGGCGAAGACGGCATCCGCCATCCGGCGCGGATAGAGGTTGCGCACGAAGCGCCAGCGCGTCCTCGGCAGGAAGGCGAGGAGCGCGATCAGCGCGCTCGCCATGGTGGCTCCGCAATAGGCGAAGGCCCAGATCTCCAGATTTGCCCGGCCGAAGGCGGCGAAGAGCAGGGCCGCCACTGTTCGCAGGCCCGAGCCGATGATGACGAGCAGCGCCGCCTGCCGGAAGCGCCTCAAGCCGTTATTGACGATGGCGACGACCTCGACGAGCCGCCAGCCCAGCACCTCCGCGACGATGATCACCGCGAAAGGCAGGAGCGCCAGGCGCTCCGCGAAGAGCAGCAGATAGGCGGCCCCGGCGACCGCGACGATCAATGGCAACGACAGCGCGGACAGGCCGGCAAAGCCGGAGAGATAGGCGCCGAGCAACCGCGGCTTGACCGTGGCGACCCGGTAGAGCGGCGAGATGAAACCGAAGGCCAGCAGGCGCGATAGGATGAGCCCGGTCGAGGAGGCCGTGGCGAACAAACCAAATTCGCCGAGGGTCAACGTATTCGCAACGATGAGGAAGTAGACAAGGGAGATCACGAGCCGGCCGGCGGAGCCGCTCAGGATGGTGAGGTAGGCGAAGATGGTGGTGCGATCCGGTAGCATGACCCGTTTCCGCGGCGGCTGGCCCGGCGCGTGCCTTTGCGTTGCAGCATGACGCCCACCTCTTAGACCAGAGGCGTTGAACGACCCTAAACGACACGGAAGCGTCCCGATTGACCATACGGAAAGCCGAAACGGACCGAAATGAAGCGTCGCCGACGCGGCGCGGCGTGCTGCGCGGCGCGTCGGCTTGCCTGATGGCCGGCGCCATGACGGGGACCGGTGCCGCCGCCGTGCGGCCGATCCCGTTTGGCTCCGCCGCGGAGATCGGCGCCTTCCGCGGGGATGTGCGCTATCGCGACGCGCTGAAGCGCTATTGCGATGTCATCGTCCCCATGAACGACCTGAAATGGGAGGCGCTGCGGCATGACCAGCCGCGCTTCGATTTTTCGGGTGCCGACGAACTCGTCGCTTTCGCTCAGGCGAACAAGAAGGCGCTGCGCGGCCATACCCTGCTCTGGGGCGAAGCGCTGCCCAACTGGACCAGGGAGATGACGACGCGGGCCGAGGCCGAGCGCGAACTCGTCAACCACATCGAGATCGTCGTCGACCGCTACAAGGGCAGGATCGCGACCTGGGACGTCGTCAACGAGGTCATCAAATACGATCCCACGGATGGCGGACCCTGGCGCGACACCATCTGGCAGCGCTTGCTCGGGCCGGAGCATGTCGATATCGCCTTCCGCACGGCGGCGCGGATCGATCCCAAGGCCAGGCTCGTGCTCAACGATTTCCATCTCGAGGAGCCGGTCCCCGGTGCCGCCGCGCGCCGCAAGGTCGTGCTCGATATCTGCCGGCGCCTGAAAAACAAGGGCATTCCGATCCATGGCGTCGGCATGCAGGCCCATCTCTATGCCGACAAGGGCATCGACGTGGACGGCGTGCAGCGCTTCATGCGTGATCTCGACGCGCTCGGCCTCGATGTCGAGATCACCGAGCTCGACGTCATCGACTGGAAGCTGCCGGCCGATGCGGCCCAACGCGACAAGACCGCCGCGGCCCTAGTCTCGACCTTCCTCGAGGCCGTCGTCTCGGTCAAACGACCGAAGGCGATCGTCACCTGGGGACTGACCGACCGCTATTCCTGGGTCCACGAAACCTTCCCACGCAAGGACAGCGCCCGTGCCCGGCCCCTGCCGCTTGATGCCGATTACCGGCCCAAGCCGATGATGGCCGTGCTCGAACGCTACCGGCGTGGGGTCGCGTGATGCAGAACAGTGAAGCGTAGCGTCATGTTCACCACCGGGCCCGCCACGAGCGAAGCGCAGGACAAGCCGAACCGCCCGGAGCGGCCGGCCCCGGCCCTGCCTGTCCAGCTTGCGCGGCTGGCCGATCCCCTCTGGATCCTCGGGGCGCTCTGGGCGCGGCGCTGGCTGATCGTGCTCATGGCTGTGCTCGGCCTGGCCTTGGCGATCCTCGCCGGCCTGCTGATGACGCCGAAATATGTCTCGACCGCGCAGCTTTTCATCGATCCGCGCGACCTGCGCGTACTCCAGAACGACGTCTCCCCCAACAATGTCGGCAGCGACCCGACCTCGATCACCGGCTATCTCGAAAGCCAGGCGCGCGTGATCGCCTCCGACAGCATCAAGTCGCGGGTCGTCGAGCGTCTCGACCTTGATCGCGATCCGGATTTCGGTGGCCCTTCGAGTAGCTTCCTCTCCCGTCTGCTGGGGACCGATACCGGTCCCTCGCCCAAGGCGACGCTCTACGCACTCGCGGCGCTCGACCGCACGGTCGCGGTGCGCCGCGGCGAACGCACCTTCGTCATCGACATCTCGGCGACGGCGCAGGATCCGGACAAGGCCGCCAAGATCGCCAATGCGCTGGCCGAGGCTTATCTCGAGGATCAGGCTGCGGTGCGCGCCGAAGCCGCCCAGAAGGCAACGGCCGCGCTGACCAGCCGACTCGAGGAATTGCGCAACCGTCTGCGCATCGCCGAGGAAAAGGCCGAGAAATACAAGGAAGCCAACAATATCGTCGGCGTCGGCGATCGTTCGCTCGGCGAGCAGCAGCTGTCGCTGAACAGCGCGCAGCTCGTCGCGGCTCGCACCCGTGCGACCGAAGCCAAGGCGAAATACGACCAGATCGCCGGTACGCGCGCCTCCAGCATCGAGGCCGGGGCCATCCCGGAAGCGGTCGCCTCCAACACGATGACCGCCTTGCGCGCCCAGCTCGGCGCGGCGCTGGCCCGCGAGGCCGATCTCGTCTCCTCCCTCGGTGCGCGGCATCCGGCGCTGACCTCGGCGCAGTCGCAGGTGCGCGACGCCAGGCGCCAGATCAGTGAGGAACTCGCCCGTATCGGGCGCGCCGCCAAGGTCGAGTATGACCGCGCGGTCGAGGCTGAGCGTCAGCTCGCCCGTCGCGTCGAGCAGCTCACGGCGGGGCAATACGCCGCCGGCCGGGCTTCCGTGCAGTTGCGCGAACTCGAGCGCGAGGTCGAATCCTCCCGTGCCATCTATGACGCCTTCCTGAGGCGCGCCCGCGAGACCGGCGAGCTCGGCGGCATCGACACCACCAATGCCCGCATCATCAGCCCGGCCATGCCCCCGCTGGAGAAGAGCGGCATGAGCCGCCGGACGCTGGCATTGCTGGGGGCCTTTGGCGGCGGCGGGGCGGGCGTCCTTCTGGCGCTGGGACTTGCCGTCTTCGCCGTGCCGCGCCCGCCGGAGCCCCTGCCGGCTCCGAAGCGCAAGCCGTTCTGGCGCCGTGCCCCGCGCCCGGTCGCGCCCGAGCCGGTCGAGACCGAGAGCCCAGCTCCAACTTCCGCGTCCGCGCCGGCCGTTGCGGTCACGCCGCCGCCCCCCAAACCGGTGGCGCCAGCGACTGTGCCCGTCGAGCCGCCATCGCAGCAACAGTCCGCTCAGACAAGCGCAAGGCCGGCGAACTGGCGGCGCCTCATGGCGATCCCGGGCGGCTCCGCGAAGCGCGCTGCAAATCCTCCCGAGGCCGCGCCCGTTTCCGAGAGCACCTCCGAACCTGCATCCGAACCGGCGCCCCTGCCGATGCTCGGCACCATCCCGCAGGTGCGCAACCGCCGCTGGCGGCGTGACGTGGCCGAGGCGCGCTCGGTCTTCCAGGGCCAGAGCCATCTCGTCGATGTCATCGACAAGCCGCAGTCAGGTTTCGCTGCCGCCATTGCTGCGACCCGTCGTGAGTTGGCCGGAGCCGCAGGCGGCGAGCATCGCCGCCGCATCCTGGTCGCCGGCCTGGAGCCGCAGGCGGGCGCGACGACGCTCGCCCTCAACCTGGCGCTCGATGCCGCCCGGTCCGGCCTGCCGGCGCTGCTGGTCGATGCCGCGGGCGGTGTCCACGGCCTCACCCCGGTCTTCGCGGCGGACGCATTGATCGGGCTTGGCGATGTCATGTCCGGCCAGGCGGCGTTGGGCCGCGCGATCATGAAGGACGAGGGCACCGGCCTGACCTTCATGCCCTATGCGGGGGCGATCCCGCCGGCCGGTGTGGGCTCGCTGCGGACGGGCGCTTTCGCGGCGACGCATCGCTTCGGGCCGATCATCGTGGATGGCGGCCATCTGGCGGCGGACAGCCTGATCGGGCGCTTCGCCGAGGTGGTGGACGACATCGTGCTGGTCGCGCGCGACGGCAAATCTGCCCAGGCCGGTGCCGAACGCCTGAAGGCGCAGCTCGGAACGCATGCGAGCAAGCTGCGCGGCGTCGTGATCAACGTGGTGTGAGCGTCGCGACCGGGCCCTGCGCCGGTCAGTTTTTCTCGGGCTTGCGATATTGCTCGTTGGCGACGCCGAATTCGGACATCAATCGGCCGATCGCGACCTGGGCGTGGTAGAGCCCGATCACCCCGGAACCCGTGCGGAGGCCGAAGGCGATCCCCCGCGGGACGGACGCGGCAAGCAGGGCCAGCGACTTCGCCAGCACCCGAAGCCTTCCGCCGATCCCTGGATGCTGCCGCCGTTCGATCGCGGCCGAGATCGCGCCGTTGCGCAGGCCGCGTGCGTTGATCCAGCTGAATTCGCTGCGCCGTTCCGGCATGGTCTCGCGCTGCGCGGCCTCCTGCACCCACCAGAAGCGGAAGCCGGCGGCTTTGGCGCGGGTGAAGAAATCCGCATCCCCGCCGCCGGTGAAGTCGAAGCTCTCGTCGAGGAAGGGGAAGCCCAGCCTCTCCAGCACATTGCGCCGGATCAGATAATTCGCGCTTGAGTAAAGGATCGGCACCGGGCCGGTCGCATCGTAGTGCGAGCGGAACACCGGGTGCGCCGAGAGCCAGGCGCGCGAGGCATCGGCAAAGACGGCTGTCACCGAACCGCCGAACAGCTCGGCAGGTGCCGTACGGGCGGCCGTGACGAAGGCATCGAGCCATCCGGGCTCGGCTTCCTCGTCGTCGTCGATGCCGAGAACCTGTTCCAGCGCGGGAAAGCGCGTCAATGCGCAGCGCCAGGCTGCGTTATAGGCCTTGCAGTTGCCCTGGCGCGGCTCGACGATGACGAAGCCCTTGAACAGCCCGGCGGCAAGCAGCGCGCTGGCGCGGGCGGCGCCGGCCCGTTCGATGCCTTCGTTCTCGACGACGATCACCGCGAAATCATGCCCGCCTTTCTGGCCGGCGAGCGATCGCAGCGTCGCCTCCAGCATCTCCGGGCGCCGGAAGGTCGGGATGCAGACGACGCTCGTAACCCCGGCCAGCGCCTCCGGCGCCGAGCATGCCACCACCTCGAAACTTTCGGGACTGCCGAAAAGCGGCCCGGCGGAGCGGTCTCGCTCGTCTCTCGTCATGCTTTCGTTTGTCCGGTTGGCCATGGTCATCGACCTGCAAACTAGGCTGCGGCAGCTTAAGGTTCGGTGTCCGCCTCTCTCGAAAGAGCGGCCGATCCCGGCAACTCCCGTTGATCATAGCCGGCGGCATGGCTTGACCTGCCCTGCCAATGGGAGGAGTGGAATGACCTCCTGCTTACGAGCCCTTTCGCCTTGCGCCTCGCTTTCCTGACTTCGCTCATTCCCGTCGCCCGGCCGGATACCGGCTTCGAGATCGCCAATGCGGCGATCCTTTCGGCCTTGCGCGAGGCCGGGCACACGGTCACCGCGATCGGCTTCCTCCGGCCCGGCGAGGTTCCGGCGGAGCCGGAGCAGGCGATCGTGGTTGCGCAGGCCGATATCGAGAATGCTGTGGTTCCGGCTGCGCAGAAGTTGCGCTGGCTCGTCGAGGCTGTCCGGCTCGGGCTGCCGGTGGCCTGCGCGAAACTCAGGCTCGCGGGAGCGGGCCGCCTCGTCGAGGCCGTCCGGGCGCAGGGACCCTTCGATGCGCTGGTGTTGAATTCGGTCATGCTGCCCGGTGCCTTTCCCGAGCTGTTGCGGATCGCGCCCTGCATCCTTGTCGAGCACAATATCGAGCATGTCTCGGCCCGCCAGAATGCCGAGCATGCCGAGAATCCGCTGTTGCGCCGGCTCTACGGGCGCGAGGCGCGATTGCTCGAGCGGCTGGAGCGGCGGCTCTGGGACGAGGCGCGCTTCATCTGGACGCTGGCGGAGGAGGATCGACGGGCGCTCGGTCCCGCCTATCAGGCGAAGTCCTGTGCCCTGCCGCTGGTGTCCGGGAGCGCGGCCACAGCCTCGCCGGATGATCTCGACGAAGCTCCGGCCTTCGACATCGGCCTGATCGGCACCTGGACCTGGGGCCCCAATCTGATCGGGCTCGACTGGTTCCTGCGCGAGGTCTGCCCGCTGCTCCCGGACGGAATCCGCGTTGCGGTTGCCGGACGCGTCCCGCCCGAGCTGCGCGCGCCGCCGAATGTGACGCTTGTCGGCCGCGTGCCCTCGGCCGAAGGCTTCCTGCGCTCCTGCCGGCTCGTTGCGCTGTCGAGCCGGGCCGGAACCGGCGTGCAGCTCAAGACGATCGAGGCGATGCAGCTCGGTCTGCCGGCCATCGCCACGACCTTGTCCTGCCGCGGCTTCACGGAAATGCCTGCCAATTTCACGCTTGCCGATACGGCCGAGGATTTCGCCCGGGCTGTAACGGAGCGCGTCGCGTCGATCCGCGCAGGAGATCGGCAGCGCATCGACGGCGCGGCCTTCATGGCGAGCCAGCGCAAGGCGCTGGCGGATGGTCTCGCACGCGGGCTTGCCGCTGCCAGGGGCTGAGAGCGGCTATTCCGCCGCGGCCTTGCCGGCCCGGCGGCCGATCAGGCCGAAGACCGGCCCGGCCGAGACCATCACCAGGAAGACGCGGATGATGTGGTGGGCCGCCACGAAGGCGACCTCGGTATGGAGCGCCAGCGCGATCAGGCTCATCTCGGCGAGACCGCCGGGCGAATAGGCCAGGATCAGCGGGATATGGCCGTGCACGGAGACCAGCGCGACGAGCCAGGCGAAACCCAGCGTCAGGGCCAGCAGGATCGCGGTCGAGCCGACCGAGAGCAGGAGCACGCGCAGGATGATGCGCGGCGGCGTGCCGACGAAGCGGCAGCCGATCGTCACGCCGAGCACGAGCTGCGCCGCATTGACGATTTCCGACGGCGGCATCGCGGCGCTGAGGCCGGCGACATGCACGATCGCGCTGACCAGCATCGGGCCGAGCAGATATTTCGCCGGCATCCTGAGCCAGTGCCCGACGATCACGCCGACGATGCCGCAGCCGATCAGCCAGAGCTCCGAGCCGAGCGGCGTCTGCGTAATCGACGGCCCGGCGACGCGCCCGCCGCTCACCGTGACCCCGCCGATCCACTGCACGATGAAGGGCAGCGTCATCACCACCAGCAGGATGCGGGCCGAGTGGATCAGGGCGATGATGCGGGCATCGCCGCCCTTCTCCTCGCCGACGGTGACCATCTCGATCAGGCCGCCCGGCATGCCCGAAAAGAAGGCGGTGACCGGGTCGAACCCCGCGACGCGGCGGAAATAGCTGACGCAGCACAGCCCGCAGGCGACCATGAACAGCACGAGCCCGGCCAGCGTCGGCAGCCAGTTCGGCAGTTGCGCGACCACCTCCGGCTTGAAGGAGGCGCCGAGCATCACGCCGATCACCGCCGTCATCGGCGGACGGATCACGGACGGCGCAGCCACAGGCAGGCTGATCAGGGCCGCGAAGGTGCAGAACACCATCGAGCCCAGCATCCAGGGCAGGGGCAATTTGGCCTGCACGAAGAGCCAGCCGCCGAGCCCGCCGAGCGCGAGCGCCAGCGCGAAGCGGCGATAGGGGAATCGGCTGGGAGCCAGAGCCTTGATCCCGCCCAGGAAATCGTCGAGCAGGGCCTTCATTGGCCTCGTCCGTCGCGCCGGCTCGGCCGGCCGGTTGCCATGGCCCGAATGCGGGAAGAGGGGCGGTCTCGAAGCGTCAAGCGGCAGGTCCCTTTCGGGTTCCTCCTAGAGACTGTTCGCGCCGTTGCACAGCCCGCGCCGGGTATGTCGCCCCTGCGCGTCGCGCGGCCGGGACAACGCGGCCATGTCGCATTGTCATTGGCCGAATTGCCGCGTTTCCTCAATGATTTGCGGCAGGGATGAAATGCTGGGCCGGTCATCGGCCGCCGACCATTGGTTGAGGGTGATGAGCGAGGAGCGGCAGTCCGGCCGGCAGGGTCGGCCGGGGTTCGAGGGCGATGCCCCCTGGCACGAGCCGGCCGCTTCCGCGCCTCCCGAGCCCGGTCCTTCCCGTCCTGCCCCGATCGTCGAGCCTGAACCGCCCGGTACTGCGAAAGCAGGCGGAGTGGGCTGGTTTGAAAGCCGCAGGCAGCGTCTGCGCTATTGGTGGCGCGGCGCGAGCCCCAATCTGCGCGGCTCGGTCCTCATGTTCGCGGCGATGCTCGTCTATGCGGTAATGGTCGCCGGCATCAAGCATGTCGGGCAGGGCATTCCGCTCGTGCAGATCCTGCTGATCCGGCAGGTCATCATGACCGCGATCCTGCTGCTCTTCGCGGCCGGCAGCCTGCGGCGGGCCCTGCACACCGACAGGCTCGGCCTGCAGATATTCCGCAGCGTGGTCACGCTGCTCTCGATGCTCTGCGGCTTCACCGCGGTGATCAAGATCCCGCTCGCCCAGGCGACCGCGATCGGCTTCAGCCAGGTGCTGTTCGTCACCATTGCGGCGGTCCTCTTCCTCAAGGAGGTGGTCGACGGCCGGCGCTGGGCTGCGACCGTGATCGGCTTCATCGGCGTGCTGATCATGCTGCGCCCGAGCTCGGAAGGGCTCGATATCTATGCCCTGCTCGCGGTGGCCGGTGCGATCTGCGGTGCCGCGATCACGGTCAGCGTTCGCAAGCTCGCCGCGAGCGAGCGCACCGATACGATCCTGCTCTATCAGGGCATCGTGCTGATCGTGCTCCTGGCCGTGCCGGCCTTCCTCTGGTGGCAGCCGCCGACGTCCAATCAATGGTTCTGGCTGATCACGCTCAGCCTGTTCGGCACCGCCGGGCAATGGCTGATCACGCGGGCCTATCAGGTCGGCGAGGCGGCGGCGCTCGCGCCGCTCGATTTCAGCCGCCTGCTGCTGGCGAGCTTCACCGGCTTCGTCTTCTTCGCGGAGATTCCCAAGCTCACCACCTGGCTCGGCGCGGCCGTCGTCATCGGCGCGACGCTCTACACGATCCGCAAGAACGCCCGCAGGGCCGCGCCGCCGCCGGTCCCGGTCTGAGCGGAAACCGGGCCGGGATTGCGCCGGCCACCTGCCAGAGGCTATGAATCGGCGCACGCCTCTCCGCGTGTGTGCCGCCTCGCCTTGCTTGCGCGGCAGCGTCATCCAGAGGCCGGATCATGCGCATCGAAAACGACCCGAAGCTCGACTTCCGCGACGTGCTGATTCGTCCGAAGCGCTCGACGCTGGGCAGCCGCGCCGAGGTCGATGTCGAGCGCAGCTTCCACTTCGCCCATACCGGCAAGGAGTGGAAGGGCTTCCCGCTGATCGCCGCCAACATGGACGTGGTCGGTACCATGGCGATGGCCAGGGCGCTGCTGAAGCACGGCGCCATGGTCGCCCTGCACAAACATTACAGCGCCGCGCAACTGATTGCCTTCTTCCGCGAGCCGGGTTCGGCCAATGCCTTCTATTCGCTGGGCACGACCGATTCCGACCATGACAAGCTGAAGGCCGTCCACGCCCAGTCGCCGATCACCAAGATCTGCCTCGATGTCGCCAACGGCTATACCGAGAAGTTCGTCGACACGGTCAAGGCGACGCGCGCCGCCTTCCCGGATGCGGCGATCATGGCAGGCAATGTCGTCACCGGCGACATGACCGAGGCGCTGATCCTCGCCGGCGCCGATATCGTCAAGGTCGGCATCGGGCCGGGTTCGGTCTGCACCACCCGCAAGATGACCGGCGTCGGCTATCCGCAGCTCTCCGCCATCATCGAATGCTCGGATGCGGCCCATGGCCTGAAGGGGCTCGTCTGCGGCGATGGCGGCCTGACCGTGCCGGGCGACGTCGCCAAGGCCTATGGCGGCGGCTCCGATTTCGTGATGATGGGGGGCATGCTCGCCGGCCATGACGAGTGCGAGGGCGAGATCCGCTACGAGGAGCGCGACGGCGAAAAGGTGCCGGTGGCGATGACCTTCTACGGCATGTCCTCGGATACGGCGATGAACAAGTATTCCGGCGGCGTCGCCAAATACCGGGCCTCCGAGGGCAAGACCGTGGAGGTGCCTTATCGCGGCCCGGTCGAGGGCACGATGCAGGAATTGATGGGCGGCGTGCGCTCGGCCATGACCTATATCGGCGCGGTCCGCCTGAAGGAGATGTCGAAGCGCACCACCTTCATCATGGTAGGCAGCCAGCTCAACACCATCTTCGGCAACTGACGCGGATTGGCATTTCCGCCGCTACCGCTTTCCTTGCGCCTGTTGCATAGTCGCCCTGCAACATAGAGAGCCGCCCGACGGCTTCGGGGAGACGGATATGACGATCAGGATATTGGGTGCGGCGGTCATGCTCGCCGCGGGAGCTTCGATGGCGCAGGCGCAGCAGCTCGCGCCGAGCCCGACGCTGGACGCGATCAAGGCGCGCGGCAATCTCGAATGCGGCGTGCATCTCGGTCTGCCCGGCTTCTCCTTCGCCAATGACAAGGGCGAGTGGAGCGGGCTCGACGTCGATTACTGCAAGGCGCTCGCCGCCGCGGTCCTCGGCGACGCCAACAAGGTCAAGTACACGCCGACCTCGGTCCAGCAGCGCTGGCCGATCCTGCAATCGGGCCAGGTCGACGTGCTCTCGCGCAACTCGACCATCACCTTCTCGCGCAACGCCACGCTCGGCCTCAATTTCCAGGGCATCAATTTCTACGAGGGCCAGACCTTCATCGTCCGCAAATCGGCCAATGCCAAGACGGCGGCCGATCTCGACGGCGCCTCGGTCTGCGTCGCCGCCGGCTCGACCGAGGAGAAGAACGCCGCCGACTGGTTCCGCGAGCGCAACCTCAAGACGACCATCACCAATTTCCAGAAGAACGACGACGCCATCGCCGCCTATGACGCCGGCCGCTGCGACGCCTATACCGCCGGCGTCGGCGCGCTTGCCGGCCAGCGCGCCAAGCTCAAGACCCCCGAGGATCACGTCATCCTGACCCAGCCGATCTCGAACGATCCGCAGGGCCCGGTGACGCGCTGGGGCGACGAGCGCTGGCAGCTCGTCGTGCGCTGGGTGCTGAACGGCATGATCGCGGCCGAGGCGCTCGGCGTCACCTCCAAGAACGTCGACGACATGAAGGCGAACTCCAAGAACTCGGAAGTCCGCCGCCTGCTCGGCGCCGAGGGCGGCTTCGGCGCGATGATGGGGCTCTCGAACGACTGGATGTACAACGCCATCAAGCAGGTCGGGAATTACGGCGAGAGCTTCGAGCGCACCGTCGGCATGGGTTCGAACCTGAAGATGGAACGCGGCCAGAACCAGCTCTGGATCAAGGGCGGCCTGCTCTTCACCCCGCCCTTCCAGTGAGAGCGGACGCCTAGCCCACCCGCCAGCGGGTCATCCCGGACAAGCCGCGTCAGCGGCGCCGATCCGGGATCCATGCCTGAACCGTTCCGGCATGGATCCCGGGTCGCCACCTCGTTCCACCCGGGATGACCGCGCGTTTCCGACGCAAGTTGCGAAGGCCTCGCGACATGAATGTCCTGTCTCTCCTCAACGACAAGCGCGTCCGCGACTGGTTCTACCAGATCGCCCTGATCCTGCTGCTCGTCGGTCTCACCGTGTTCTTCGTGCGCAACGCCTCGGAGAACATGGTCAAGGCCGGCATCGCCTCGGGATTCGACTTCCTCTGGCGGACATCCGGCATCGAGGTGCCCTTCGTCCTGACCGGCTACACCCAGTCCGACGACATCTTTGCCCTGTTCTGGGTCGGCGTCGCCAACACCATGCTGGTGACGGTGATCGCCATCGTGCTGGCGACGCTACTCGGCTTCGCGCTCGGCATTGCCAGGCTGTCCTCGCACTGGCTGCTCTCGACCATCGCCGGCGCCTATATCGAATTCGTCCGCAACATCCCGCTCCTGTTCTTCGTGCTGTTCTGGTATTTTGGCGTCATCGCCGCCCTGCCGCAGCCGCGCCAGAGCATCGGTCTGTTCGGCGTCGCCTTTCTCAACAATCGCGGGCTCACCATCCCGCTGCCGGATGCGCCCGGCAATTTCCGCTGGGCCGCGCTGGCGGTTCTCGTTTCCTGGCTCGGCTACTGGCTGGCCAGCGCCTGGGTGCGCCGCCGCAAGGAGCGCACCGGGCAGGATGCGCCGTTGCTCGCCATCGGGATCGGCCTGATCGTTGTCGTTCCGGCGCTTGCCATTGCCTGGGCCAGCCTCGCCACGCGCTGGGACATCCCCGTGCTGCGCGGCTTCAACTATCGCGGCGGCTTCGTTGTGATCCCGGAATTCGTCGCGCTGCTCGCGGCGCTCGTCACCTACACCGCCGGCTTCATCGCCGAGATCGTGCGCGGCGGCATCGAATCCGTGGCGAAGGGCCAGAGCGAGGCCGCCTCGGCGCTCGGCCTGCGTCCCGGCCGCATCCTCAGCCTCGTCGTCATCCCGCAGGCGTTGAGGGTGATGACCCCGCCATTGACCAACCAGTATCTCAATGTGCTCAAGAACTCGTCCTTCGGCGCCGCGATCGCCTATCCAGACGTGGTCAGCCTGTTCATGGGCTCGGCGCTCAACAATACTGGTCAGGCGATCGAGATCATCGCCATGACGCTCGCGGTCTACCTCGTCATCGGGCTCACCGTTTCCGCGCTGATGAACTGGTACAACGCCCGCATCGCCCTGGTGACGCGATGACCCGCGCCTCCTCCCTCTCGATCTGGCGCGAGCGCCTGTTCGGCACGCCCTTCACCGGCTTCACCAGCGTGGTGCTGATCGTCCTCATGGCCTGGATCGCGATTCCGCTGATCCGCTGGGCCGTGATCGATGCGACCTGGGTCGGCTCGACACGGGCGGATTGCGCCCCCGGCGGCGCCTGCTGGGTCTTCATCCGGGCCCGCTTCGGCCAGTTCATGTACGGGCTCTATCCCGTGGACCAGCGCTGGCGCGTCGACATCGCCGGCATCGCCTTCGTGCTGGGGATCGCGTCGGTCGTCCTGGCGCCGCAGCGTCTCAGGCTGAAGCTTGGCCTCGCCATGCTGGTCGTCCTGCCGCCTCTCGGCATCTGGCTGCTCTCCGGCGGCTTTGGCCTGCGCCATGTCGAGACGCGCGAATGGGGTGGGCTGATGCTCACCTTGTTCATCTCGATCTATTCGAGCCTGATCGCGATCCCGCTCGGCATTATTTTCGCGCTCGGCCGGCAGTCGGAACTCAGGATCATCCGCCTGATCAGCGTCATCTTCATCGAGTTCTGGCGCGGCGTGCCGATCATCGCGGTGATCTTCCTCGCCTCGCTCCTGCTGCCGCTGATCCTGCCTGGCGGCATCGGCATCGACCGGCTGGCGCGCGCCGTGATCGGGCTCGGCTTCGTCATCGCCGCCTATATGGCCGAAGCTGTGCGCGGCGGCCTGCAGGCCCTGCCCAAGGGCCAGCGCGAAGCCGCGACCGCGCTCGGCCTCAACTACTGGAAGGCGACCGGGCTGATCGTCCTGCCGCAGGCCCTGCGCATCTCGCTGCCGGCGATGACCAACGAGTTCATCGCCCTGATCAAGAACACGACGCTGGTGCTGGTCGTCTCGATCCTCGACCTGCTCGGCATCGCCCAGGCTTCGCTGGCCGATCCCAACTGGGTCGGCATGAACATGGAGGCCTATGCCTTCTCGGGCGCGATCTACTGGCTGATCTGCTTCGCGCTCTCGCGCTGGAGCCGCTCGCTGGAGAAGAAGCGGAGGTTGTGAGGCGGCGCGGCCGGCTCCTTCCAGACTCAGGCAACAAAAAACCGGCCTTTCGGCCGGCTTTCTTTATTCGCTGCTCCGAAGCCGATCAGGCCCGGACTTTGCTCCGGTCGCGCCTGCGGTCGGCGGCGGGCTGGTAGGCGATGCGGGCGTGGTGGCTGCAATAGGGCAGGCCGGTCTGCGAACGGGCGCCGCAGAAGCGGAATTCCGGGGTCGTCGGGTCGCCCATCGGCCAGCGGCACATATACTCGCGCAGGTCCATGATGGTGACGCGCTCGGAGAACGGGATCACCACGTCCTCGGACAGCACAGGCGCGGCTTCCGCCTCGATCTCCGCCTCGGGGGCGAAGGCCGGGGCCAGCGCATGGGCGCCGCGCGTCGGGGCAGGCGCCGCCATCGGGTGGCTCGGCGTGCGCGCCGGTGCCTTGCGCGGGGCGCTGTTGCGCGGCGCGGCGGGCTGTGCCGCGCTCTTGGCCCGGCCCGAGAGGCCGAGGCGGTGGACCTTTCCGATCACCGCGTTGCGCGTGACATTGCCCAGCTCGGCGGCGATCTGGCTGGCGCTCAGCCCGTCGCTCCAGAGCTTCTTGAGCTGCTCGACGCGCTCGTCCGTCCATGCTCCGGCTTCGTTCATCCGCATCACCTGTCTTGTCCGGCCGGCCCCTCGCGGGTCCTGCCTTTAAGGGCGCTTCGTGACGGAATCCGGGACCGGCGGCTCTGTCGCAAGGACAAGGCCGTTGCTGTCGCAACAGACGGTACAGGAGGCGCCGCACGAAATGTCGTATCTGACGAAGCCGACCATACAAGCTGCGGTGACTCGCGAACAAGAGTCGGCGAATCCGAATTGGGCTTTTCCCCAGACGATTCGCCATCGGGCGGTCAAGCGAATCCTTTCGGCAACACTGTCCCTGCGGCATTGAATTGACAGTCGCAGCCGCCTTAAGCATATTTATCCACAAGGTGACGCCGCCCCCGATCGGGCGGCGCTTATGTTTGGCGGATCAAGGTTCCGACGATGCGGATGACGGCGCGACGAGAGATCGGGAGCTGGGTGCGACGATAACGTCGTCACCGGGTCTTATCGTGGCTGCATGCCTGCAGCATCCATCCCGGATCGTCGTTCTCCGTTCAGCGCCAATCCGTTTCTCACCCCGTCCCCTTCGCGAGGATCTTCGTCTCATGGCTCCCGCCCCTGTTTCCTCCAGCCAGTCCGTGCTTGTTCCGACCTATGCCCGCGCCCCCGTCGCCTTCGAGCGCGGTGAAGGCCCCTGGGCGATCACGGCCGACGGCACGCGCTATCTCGATTTCGGTGCCGGCATCGCGGTCAACGCGCTCGGCCACGCCCATCCGCATCTCGTCAAGACGCTGACCGAGCAGGCCGGCAAGATCTGGCACACCTCGAACCTCTATGGCGCGCCCGATGGCGAGCGGCTGGCCCGCCGCCTCTGCGAGGCGACCTTCGCCGAGCGTGTCTTCTTCACCAATTCCGGCGCCGAGGCGAATGAATGCGCCATCAAGATGGCGCGGAAATACCATGCCGCGAAGGGGCATCCCGAGCGCTACCGCATCATCACCTTCGAGGGCGCCTTCCACGGCCGGACGCTGGCGACCATCGCCGCCGGCGGCCAGCAGAAGTATATCGACGGCTTCGGTCCCAAGGTCGACGGCTTCGATCAGGTGCCCTTCGACGACGAGAAGGCGCTGCGCGCTGCGATCACGCCGGAAACCGCCGCGCTGATGATCGAGCCGATCCAGGGCGAGGGCGGCCTGCGCTCGGTGCCGGCCCGCTTCCTCAAGCTGCTGCGCGATCTCTGCGACGAGCAGGGCCTGATGCTGATCTTCGACGAGATCCAGACCGGCGTCGGCCGCACCGGCAAGTTCTTCGCCCATGAGATGTATGGCGTTGCGCCCGACATCATGTCGATCGCCAAGGGTATCGGCGGCGGCTTCCCGATGGGCGCCTGCCTCGCGACCGAGGAGGCCGCTTCCGGCATGACGCTGGGCACGCATGGCACCACCTTCGGCGGCAATCCGCTTGCCATGGCGGTCGGCAATGCCGTGCTCGACGTCGTGCTGGCGCCCGGCTTCATCGAGAATGTCGGCCAGATCGCTCTTCGCCTGAAGCAGTCGCTGGCGGAACTCAAGGACAAGCATCCGGACGTCATCGCCGAGATTCGCGGCGAGGGCCTGATGCTCGGCCTGAAGCTGCACACGCTGAACACCGAGTTCGTCAACGAAGCCCGCGCCCACGGCCTGCTCGTCGTCGGCGCCGGCGACAATGTCGTGCGCCTGCTGCCGCCGCTGATCATCACCGAGGCCGATGTCGCGGAAGCCGTGTCGCGTCTCGACAAGACGGCCGGTGCGATCGAGGCCACGCTGAAGCGCCCGGCCGCCGAATAAGTTCGCCCCAGACCCCACACCAGCGAAGCGAAGGAAGCGCCCGTGACGCGCCATTTCCTCGATCTCTCCGATTTCTCCGGCAGCGAGCTGCGTGCGATCCTGCGCACCGGCGAGGAGATCAAGTCGCGACGCCGCACCCCCGCAGCCGTTGGCGACCGTCTGCTCGAAGGCAAGGTCGTCGCCACCATCTTCGAGCAGCCGAGCCTGCGCACGCGCGTTTCCTTCGATGTCGGCATCCGCGAGCTCGGTGGTTCGCCGATGATGGTCGCCGGCCATGAGATTGAGCTCGGCGAGCGCGAGACCATCGCGGACACCGCCCGCGTGCTCTCGCGCTATGTCGATGCGATCATGATCCGCATCCTCGACCACGACTCGCTGGTCGAGATGGCGAAATACGCCACGGTCCCGGTGATCAACGGCCTGACAAAGCGCCAGCATCCCTGCCAGGTCATGGCCGATGTCATGACCTTCGAGCAGCGCAAGGGCGCGATCGAGGGCAAGCGCATCGCCTGGACCGGCGACACCAACAATGTGCTGACCTCCTGGGTTCACGCCGCCGGCCGGCTCGATTTCGAGTTGTCCGTCGCGACGCCGGAGGAACTGGCGCCACCGCCGGCCCTGATCGCCTGGGCCAAGAAGCAGGGCGCCAGGATCAAGCTGACTCACCGTCCCGAGGAAGCGGTCGAGGGTGCCGATTGCGTCATCACCGATTGCTGGGTTTCGATGGGCGACGACGAGGGCACCCGCCACAACCTGCTGCGACCCTATCAGGTCGACGACCGGCTGATGCAGCGTGCCGAGAAGGACGCGATCTTCATGCATTGCCTGCCGGCTTCGCGCGGCGAGGAAGTGACGGACGCGATCATGGATGGTCCGCAATCGGCCGTCTTCGACGAGGCCGAGAACCGCCTCCACGCGCAGAAGGGCATCCTCGCCTGGTGCTTCGGCGGAGTGGCGGCTTGATGGCCGTGGACGACGCCATGGACACCGTCGGGCTCGACGATCGGGTCATCCCCTTCGCCGTGCCCGATCTCGATGTGCGCGGCCGCGTCGTGCGGCTGGGCGCGTCGATCGACACGATCCTTGATCGCCACGGCTATCCCGAGCCCGTTTCGCGCGTCCTCGGCGAGGCAGCTGCGCTCACCGTCCTGCTCGGCACGGCGCTCAAGTTCGAGGGCCGCTTCCAGCTCCAGACCAAGAGCGATGGCGCCATTCCGATGATGGTCGTCGATTTCAACGCGCCCGACAACTTCCGTGCCGTCGCCCATATCGACGAGGCCAAGCTCGTCGAGGCGATCGCGCTCGGCAAGGTCTCGACTGGCGAATTGCTGGGCGAGGGTCATCTCGCGATGACCGTCGACCAGGGCTCTGCCACGACGCGTTACCAGGGCATTGTCGGCCTCAAGGGCCAGAGCCTCGAAGAAGCCGCCCACCAGTATTTCCGGCAGTCCGAGCAGATCCCGACGCGGGTCCGCCTCGGCGTCGGCACGGTCACGACGGGCGGACGGCCGCAATGGCGGGCCGGCGGCATCCTCGTGCAGTTCATGCCACATTCGCCGGACCGCCTGCGCGCGGCCGACATCCATCCGGGCGATGCGCCCGAGGGCCATGAGATCCTCGCCAATGCCGACCCGGACGGCATCGCCGATGATGCCTGGATGGAGGCCCGCTCGCTGGTCGAGACTGTCGAGGATCACGAACTGCTCGACCCGACGCTGGAAAGCGAGCGGCTGCTTTATCGCCTGTTCCACGAACGCGGCGCCCGCGTCTTCGAGCCGGTCACCGTGTATGAGGCCTGCCGCTGCTCGCGAGAGCGCGTGCTCTCGATGCTGCGCGGCTTTGCGCCGGCGGACCGTCAGGCGATGATCGCCGATGACGGCAAGCTCGGCGTGACCTGCGAATTCTGCTCGCGGCGCTATTCCTTTGACCCGGTTGAGGTCGAGGACGGGCAGGCGGCTGGTTCGGAATAGCGCCAGAGCCGCGACGCGAACCCCTCTCCTGTAAGGAGAGGGGCAGGGGTGAGGTGTAGGCTTTGGACCAGTGAGGCGCGACCTCACCGCTGCGCAGCGACCACCGCCCGGCAAAATTCGGTGAGCGCCTACCCCTCACCCTGCCCTCTCCCTACGGGAGAGGGTTCCCCGCGCTTCAATGTCACGTTCGATGCGGGCCGGATCACTGGGAAGCCGGCGCGAGCATGACGCGTTTTACCCCGCCTGGCACTCCGCCATCAGCTTGCGCATGAAGGCCTCGCCGGCCGCCAGTTGCTCCAGCGTGATGTATTCGTCGGGCTGATGCGCCTGGTCGATCGAGCCGGGGCCGCAGACCACGGTCGGAAGCCCCGCCTGCTGGAAATGCCCGGCTTCGGTCGCATAGGCGACTGCGATCGTGTGGTTCCGGCCGGAGAGCCGCATGGCGAGCCGCTCTGCCTCGGAGCCCGGGTCGGGCGCCAATCCCGGTACATCAGAGGTCATCTGCGTCTCTATCGCCGCGCTCGGCGCGGTCGAGCGCATCCGCGCCAGCACCTTGTCGGCGGTCTTCGCGAAGCGCGCAGGGCCGGCCTCGGGATCGGAGCTCGGGACCGTCCGGATCTCCCAGAGGATCTCGCTGCGATCGGCCAGGATGTTGCGGGCGATGCCGCCATGGAAGGTGCCGATATGGACGGTGTCATAGGGTGGGTCGAAGCGGCCGCCCGTATCCGGCCGCTGTTTGGCGTCTTCCGCCATATGGTCGAGTTCGGCGGCGAGCAGTGCGCCGGCATGGACGGCGCTGGCGCCGAGCTGCGGCTTCGAGGAATGCGCCGCAAAACCCTTCACCACGGTCTGGAATGTCCTGACCCCCTTATGGGCGTCGCAGATATCGAGCATGGTCGGTTCGCCGACGATGACGGCGCGCGGCCGCGGCAGGGTCTTGCCCATGGCATTGATGCCATCGACCACGCCGAGGCAGGTCACCTCCTCGTCATAGGACAGGAAGAGATGGATCGGCGTCTTGAGATTGGCCGCCAGGAAATCCGGCACCAGCGCCAGCCCCAGCGCCAGGAAGGCCTTCATGTCGACGGCGCCGCGGCCATAGGCCTTGCCATCCGCGACATGCAGCGTGAACGGGTCGCGGCTCCAGGCCTGGCCCGCTACCGGCACGACATCGGTATGGCCGGACAGCACGATGCCGCCGCGATCCTGCGGGCCGACGGTCGCGAACAGGGCCGCCTTGTCGCCGGTCTCATTGGGGAAGCGCACCGAGGAGACGCCCCAGCCGGTGAGGTAGTCTTCGACGAATTCGAGCAGGGCCAGGTTGGACTTGTCGCTCACCGTGTCGAAGGCGACGAGGCGGGCGAGCATCTCGAGCGGCGTATAGCGCTGCCCGGCTGGAGCGGAGGCGGTCAATGCAGCACCTTCTTCACATAGGGGGAATCGAGCGGGAAGAGCGGCACCTCGACATCGAAGACCGTGCCGTTCTCATCCTGCATGGCGTAGAAGCCGTGCATCGAACCGTCAGGCGTCGTCAGCGGGCAGCCCGAGGTGTAGTTGAAGCTCTCGCCCGGCCGCAGCACCGGCTGCTTGCCGACGACGCCCTCGCCGCGGACTTCATGGACCTCGCCGCGCCCGTCGGTGATGAACCAGTGCCGGGTCATCAACTGCACGGTCTGCGTCGAGAGATTCACGATCTCGATCGCATAAGCCCAGAAATAGCGGCCCTGCGCATGCGAGGATTCGCCATCCATGAAACTCGGCGACGCCGTCACGCGCACGCCATGCGTCTGGGCCTGATACATCGAAGGCTCCGCTTCGGCCGGTCGCGGCTTTCCCGCCGTGATGTGTTATCGGCCAGCCGGCGCCAGCGTCAATGCGGGGATGCGGCGATTCTGGCGTGGACAACCCGCCGGGTCGCGCAGGCTCTGTCGCAAATTTCGTATTGGGGGGCGGAGCGAAGGCTGTTGAAGACGGTCTTCAGGCGGTGATGGCCTCGAACTGCTCTTTCAGTGTGGGAGCGGGATTGAAGGCAAAGCGTCCTTGGCGCTTTCGCATCAGTCCCTGCTGTTGAAGAACCAGAGCCTCGTGTGAAGGCTGGCGGCGGGTAGCCTGGGGGCGTAGTCGGCAATGCCGCGCATCGATGAGCATGGGCGTGGGGCGGCGCATTCGACGGCCGAACCTAACCGGCAGCCGTCCTGTATTCGAGCGCACTCGCTGCGACAGTGGTGGCGATAGCTGGCGGATGGATCACCGCCCGCAGGCCGCCGCCCGGTCGATTTGCAAGGAGCACATCGCCGCCATGACTGCGGATGATTGTGCGTGTGATCGAAAGCCCAAGCCCGATACCACCGTTTCGCGGCTGTGGGAGCTTTCGAGATGCATGAAGGGTTTCCCTAGCAGAGCCGATGCCAAACGCATCGGCTCTTAGCCGCCTGGCAGGCTCAGAAGAACTGTTTTGATAGCTTCAGGCCCTGGCCCTGGTAGTTGGATTTGATCTGCTGCCCATACAGCTTGTCCGGTGTTTCGATCATGTCTTCAAAAATTAAAGTTCCAACTCGCTGACCGTGGTCGAGCATGAATGGAACGTCATGGCTCCTGATTTCAAGAACAATCTTGCTATTATTACTTACATTAAGCTTTGACTTTCCAAAAAATGGATCCAGAAAACCTGCATAATGTACGCGTACCTCCCCGACGGCGGTGTCATACGCTATCATTTCGGCAGCCTCGTTTTCGCCGATCTCGATATCCTCAAGCGAGGCCATGATGTAGAACTCATCCGGCACAAGGACGAGTTCCCGTTTGCCGGGACGGCATTGGATTGGCTCCCAGAAATCGTTCCTGTCATACTTTCCAATCTGCTGAAGATCGATCAGGCCGGTGGTTTTGCGCGCCCGATACGCGACGATGCCGCCAGCTGCCGCTCCTTCCAGATCGATCGAAACAGGAAACGTCCGACTGGGGCGCTTAAGGTCAGAAGTGACCTCACGGAACCGCAGTTGGTTAAGTGAATCGCCGACACGCGCAATCACCGGAAAGGAGCGCGGCACGACCTCGGCGAAGAGCGGGCCAGAATAGCCAGCAGGAATTTCATCGAAAGCAGTCCCGCAATCTGCGATGAGGCGAACGAAGATATCCAGCCTGCCAGACGAGCTTTTGGGGTTAGCGCGGGCGCTGGTGCCCTCCTCGAGACGCAAACGTTCCTGAAGCGGAATGATATGGACGCAATTCCGCTCAAGAACCTGAGGCTTCGTCAGGTCCACCTCATGCGTTGCGAGATCGCTCAAGCGCTGAGCGACCGAATTTCCTTTGCCCGGCAGAAAGCTCGTGGGAACGCGATAAGCTCGGTCTCCCAAGCGAAGATCTAGGCTTGCCGGCTGGATCGCGGCCTCGCTGATCGGCGCACTGGAGCTGATGACGCCCGCTTCGATCGCTCGCCGGATCCACTGCGACGGCCAAATTCCAAAATTCATCGTTTCTCACACCGAAAGAGTCTGGCTGATAGTCTACATACAACGGCAGGCTCAAGCCGCCACCGTCCTCGTCGTCCACAATGTCTTTCCCATGTCCGCTCCAGCGCGGGGACGGTCTTGGATTCGAGAAGGGCTCGGATCATGACCGTAAACTGCATGAGTACCGCGCCCTTGCCGGCAAACTGGCGCCAGCCGCAATCCAGACGGCCTAGCTGTCGTTTCCAAGAAGGTTGTTCAGTCTTTGCCAGGGGCTGATGTGGCCGATTCCGGCGTGAGGTCTGCTGAGATTGTAACGGTCGATCCAGGGCTGGATGGCGGCGCTTCGCTGTTGTGAAGAGCGATAGGGCCTGACATAGGCCCATTCGCGCAGGCTGGTCTGGATGAAGCGTTCGGCCTTGCCGTTTGTTCTGGGCGTGTAGGGCCGGGTGCGGATGTGGCGCATGTCGGCCTGGAGCAGGGCCTTGGCGAAGAGTTTGGAGCGGTAGGCGGAGCCATTGTCGGTCATCACCCGCTCGACCTTCACGCCCAGACGCGCGTACCAGGCCAGCGCCCGTTCGAGGAAGCCTGTGGCGTCTTCCTGTCCAAGGCTCGGCAGGATTTCGGTGTAGGCCAGGCGCGAGGCATCATCGATGGCCACATGCAGATGCTCGTAGCCGACGCCGCGGGCGCGGTGATGGCCCGCCTGCTGGCCGGTGATGCGGTGGCCCACGCCGTCGATCTTGCCGAGCGTCTTGATGTCCAGATGGATCAGCTCGCCCGGCGCGGCCCGTTCGTAGCGTGAGGCCGGCGGTTTGGGATCGAGCGCCGACAGCCGGCCCAAGCCCAGCCGACGCAGGACCAGGCGACCGTGGAGCGGGCCATGCCCAGGCTCGCGGCGATCTGGGGACCGCTCATCCTCTGACGCCGCAGCCGCTCGATCTCGGTGACGCGCTGCGGCGAAATCCGACCCGGACATCGTCGGGGCGCCGAGCTGCGATCTGTGAAATCTTCGCTCGGCCCCCGACGGCGGCGACCCAGCCATTGGCCAGCCGTACGTTCAGACACCCCTGACACTTTCGCGGCAGCCAATACCGACCAGCCTTCATCGACGATCCGAGGCACCATCAGCGCTCGACCACGCGGCGTGAGATGGCCCGCTGCTGCTCGCGAAAGGCGCCCACGGGGTGATGTCAGATTAACTCGTTCCGGGCGATCCGCCTTCGCCATCAATGTTCATGACTGAATAAGCCCCCGCCTTCGAACGGATTGCGCGCCTGTGCAGCAGGGGCTAGTTTCCCGTCGAAGGCGGCTTTTCTCCATGCTCGATTGCCCTTGCGCGCTTTTCGGAGCGCGCTTGGATTCAGATCAGGCCGGAGGCGGCCAGAAAGCCACTCGCAACATCGCGGATTGAGGTCTTGTCGACATCGATCTTTGCGTTGAGCCCTTGCAGGACCTTGTCGTCGAGTTTGGCCGAGAGGGCTTCGAGCACTCCTGCGAGTTTCGGATTGGTCTTCAGGACTTCAGTCCGCACGACCGGAGCAGCGGCATAGTCGGGGAAGAACCCCTTGTCGTCGGTCAGGATGCGAAACTTGAAGCCCTGGATCCGCCCGTCGGTGGCGAAGACCAGTGCGACATCGACCTGCCCATCCTTGAGGGCCTGGTAGGTGAGCCCGGAATCCATCGACTTCAGATTGGCGCGACTTGTCTTGAAGCCATAGGCCGACTGCAGGCCCGGCAGGCCATCGGGGCGGCCCGGGAATTCCGCATTGACCGCGATCACCGGCTTGTCCTTACCCCCCTTGAAGACGGCGGCGAGATCCGACAGCGTCTTGATCGCGTCCGTCTTCGGGTTCTCCTGGCGGACCGCGAGCGCGTAGGTGTTGTTGGCGGCCGAAGGCTTGAGCCAGGTGACGCCGACCTTGGCATCGAGCGCCTTGACGCGGTCATAGGTATCCTTGGCGCTCAGCCGCTCCTTGACCTTGTTGTAGGTTACGAGCGAGGTGCCGGTGTACTCCCAGTACACATCGATCTGGCCGTTCACCTGCGCGTCGCGCAGGACCTGCGAGCCCAGCCCGTCGCGCTTTTCGACCTCGAAGCCCTTCTTCGCGAGAAGCTGTGCCGTGATCTCGGTGAGTAGAAGCTGCTCGGTGAAGTTCTTGCCTCCGACGACGATCGGCTTGGCCTGCACCGGCACCGCCCAGGCGACGGCGATCGCGGCCGCGGCGAGTATCCGCGATGGAAGATTCATGGCAATCTCCTTGCACTTGTTGCTGAAAAGCCGGGTGGCGGTCAACGCAACGGATTGACGCCTCGGGGAATGGTCCAGAACTGGAACTGGGCCACGATGAAATCGATCAGGACCGCGAGCAGGGCGGTCGGGATGGCGCCGGCGAGCATCGTTCCGAACTCGTTCAAGGCGATGCCTGTGAAGATTAACTCGCCGAGGCCGCCACCGCCGATCAGGAAGGCCAAGGGCACGGTGCCGACATTGATCGCGAGAGCCGTGCGGATACCGGTGTAAATGACGAACATGCTGTTCGGCAGCTCGACCTGCAGGAGAGTGTGGCGCGGTGACAGGCCCATGCCGCGCGCGGCTTCGAGCAGCGGGGGCGGCACGTCGCGTAGCCCTGCCATCGTGTTGCTGACGATGGGCAGGAGCGACGCGATGAACAGCGCGAAGACGGCCGGCGTATTGCCGAGGCCGAGCAGGCTCATGGACAGCGCCAGCACCGCCAGCGTCGGGATGGTGGCGCCGATGTTGAGGATCTGCACAGCGGCATCGCCGATCCGACGGAAGCGCGGCCTGGTCAGCAGGATGCCGAGCGGCACGCCGGCCAGGATCGCCGCGCCGCCCGAAAGGGCGACCAGCTCCACATGCTGCTGGCCGAGATATGCGATGTCTTCCCATCTCTCCAGGAGGCCGGGCAGGAGCCCGCTGCCCCAGGCCCAGGCCCCGAGCAGGAAGATGCAGAGATGCGCCACGTTCTGGCGCATCTGCGCGATCATGCCGGGCGCCACGACGTCAGCCATCCCGATAGGTCTCGGAGAGTAAATGGGTGATGCCGCGCAGCGTTACATAGCCGACGAACATTCCGTCGTCGTCGACGCAGGCGAGCCACAGCGTATCATGCCGGAACATGGTCGAGACTGCGGTGCGCAGGTCCTCATGCGGGCGGATCGTCGTGGGCAGGGCCTCATAGTTCTCGCCGACCGTCCCGCCGCCGCTGCGCGCCATCTGCAAGTTGACGTAGCCGCGTGCCCTGCCGCGTGGGCCGACGAGGACGATCGATTGATGGCCATGAGCCTCCATCGAGGCCGTGGCCTGCTGCAGGCTGTCCGCCGCCCGGACCCTCGGCGGATCGGCGATCATCGCATCGCGCACGGTGAGCAGTTGCAGGCGCTTGAGCGTGCGGTCGCCGCCGACGAAATCGGAGACGAAGTCGTTCGCCGGATGGGCGAGCATGTTGTCCGGCGTGTCGTACTGGACGAGCCTGCCATTGCGGAAGATGGCGATCCTGTCGGCCATCTTCACCGCCTCGTCGATGTCGTGGCTGACGAAGAGGATCGTCTTGCGGATCTGAGCCTGCATCTTCAGGAACTCGTCCTGAATGATGACGCGGTTGATCGGGTCGATGGCGCCGAAGGGCTCGTCCATCAGCAGTACGGGAGGATCCGCGGCAATGGCGCGCAGCACCCCGATGCGCTGCTGCTGGCCGCCCGACAGCTCCCTCGGATAGCGCTTGAGGAACACGCCGGGATCGAGAGCGACCATGTCAAGCAGCTCGGCCGCCCGCCCACGCGATTTCCGACGGTCCCAGCCGAGGATGTCGGGGACGATGCAGATGTTCTCCTCAATCGTCTTGTTCGGAAACAGGCCGATCTGCTGGATGACGTAGCCGATGCTGCGCCGCAGCTGTGTCACGTCGTAGTCGGAGGTGTTGCGGCCCTCGATGAAGATGTCGCCCGAGCTCGGCTGGATCAGGCGATTGACCATCTTCATCGTCGTGGTCTTGCCGCAGCCGGATGGGCCGAGCAGCACGCAGATCTCGCCTTCGGCCACCTCGAGAGAGACGCGGTCGACGGCCGGCATCGTGGTTCCGGCGAAAGTCTTGCTGACTTGGTCCAGTTGGATCATCGGCTCCTGAGTCCTGGGGAGGTCAGCCGCTTCTGCAGCCCGAGCAGGGCCAGATCGGCGACGATGGCAAGAATACTGACCGCGAGAGCGCCCGTGACGAGCTGACGCGGGTCGGTCTGGCTAATGCCGCGCGAGATGAAGGCGCCGAGGCCACCGGCGCCGATATAGGTCGCGATCGCCGTGACGCCGATGTTCATCACCACCGCGACGCGCACGCCGGCCATGATCACGGGCAGCGCGATCGGGAGCTCGACCTCGCGCAGCCGCTGCCCCCGGGTCAGCCCCATGCCCCGCGCAGCTTCACGCAGCGCCGGATCAATATTGCTGATCGACGCATATGTATTCCGGATGATCGGAAGCTGCGAGTAGAGCAATACTGCGATCACCGCCGGCAGATAGCCGATACCGTGGCCGATCAGCGACAGCATCGGAATCATGATCCCGAACAGCGCGATCGACGGAATGGTGATCATGATCGATGCGACATAGAGCACAGCGTCGGCGAGGCGGCGGTTCTGGCTGATCGCCACGCCGATCGGCACGCCGGTAGCGATCGCCAGAGCGACCGCGACGCCGACAATGGCAACGTGCTCACCTGTCCGGGTGGCTATCAGCTCCCAGTTGTCAATTATGTAATTCAGAATGTCCATTGCTTCTCGGCGCTTCTTAGAGCAGGATATCGCCTCATGGCAACCCATCTGTGCAAAAAAATGAGGGAAATATGTAGTCTATCTTGAGATAATGCCATTACTTGAACTAAAGTATTCATAACTTTTTTCGGGTATCCATGAAAACTATATCGGGGATTATTTCAAAAATCAAAAGTCAAACGACGAATTTATTCTATCGATACATATCGAATCGTTCTTTTGATTCCGCCCCGCAACCAGTGCAACCCGCCAAGCAGTGAGAGAGAAACGAGACGATCCATGTGTGGTTTTGTGTGTCTTTGGAAGGTCGATGACGTGGGCGGGAGCCTGATCGAAACGATGCTCTCGCGCCTCGGTCACCGCGGTCCGGATGCGACGCAGGTCACCCGGCCGGCGGGGGTGCCGCTCGCGATGGGGCATTGCCGGCTGGCGATCATCGGTGCCGAGGACGGCATTCAACCCATTGCTGTTGGTTCAGAGATACTTGTCGCAAATGGGGAAATCTACAATCACGATGATCTCAGGGCAATTCTTGGCCAGGATACCTTCCGGACGACGAGCGACAGCGAGACTATTCTTCACCTCTTTCGCAGCGGGGCGCAGCGCTGGGTCAATCGCCTCGACGGCATGTTCGCCTTCGTGCTCGCGACGCCGGAACGGATCGTCGCCGCGCGTGACCCGCTGGGCATCAAGCCGCTCTACATGGCGCGACGCGGCGAGGGCCTGGCCTTTGCTTCGGAGCTGAAGGCGTTCGACGGGCTCGACTTCGGCGAAATCGCCGCGCTTCCGCCAGGCGCGCTGTTCGACAGCGCCGATGGCTTGAGGCAGTGGTACCGTGTGCCGTCCGGAGCGGCCTCGGCGGAGCCAGGGCTGGACATCGAGGCGGTCGCCGGCGAGTTGCGCCTCACGCTGGAGGAGGCCGTCGCCAAATGGATGGTCGCCGATGTCGAGGTCGGCTCCTTCCTATCCGGCGGGCTCGACAGCTCGGTCATCGCCGCGATAGCGCAGAGGGTCAGGCTGACGGCCGGGAAGGCGCCGTTGAAGACCTTTGCCGTGGGCACTCCCGGCTCATCCGACTTGCAGGCCGCCAGGCGCGTTGCCGACCATATCGGCTCCGATCATCACGAGTACAGCTTCTCACCCCAGGACATTGTCGAGAACCTGCCGCACGTCATCTACCACCTCGAAAGCGCGGATGCGGACCTCGTGCGCAGCGCCGTTCCGACGCTCTTCGCAGCCCGCCTGGCCCGACGCCATGTCAAGGCGGTCCTGACCGGGGAGGGGGCGGACGAGCTCTTCGCGGGCTATGCCTATCACCATGCCTATGTCGAGGACCCGCGCGCCCTCGCGGACGAGCTGACGCGCAGCCTCGGAGCGATGCACAACATCAACCTCCAGCGCGTCGACCGGATGACCATGGCGGAGTCCCTGGAAGCGCGCACCCCCTTCCTGGACCGGGATCTCATCGCTTTCGCGCAGTCGATACCGGCGGAGCTGAAGCTGCGCCGTACCGATCCGGACGCCCCGGAGTCGACGGGGCCCACCACCGAGAAATGGCTGCTGCGCAAGGCCTGCGCTGACCTGCTGCCCAAGGATCTGGTCTGGCGCAAGAAGGCGCAGTTCGATGAGGGGTCAGGGACGGTCGAGGCTCTGCAGCAGGCGTTGGGACACATCATCGGAGGCGAGGAGAAGGTCACGCGCCTGCGCGAGGAGGCGTTGTATCGCGACATTCTGCGGCAGCGCTTCGACGATCCGGAGATGATCCTGAGCCAGGCCGGGCAGTGGAACGCCAATCGCGTGGCGGCCTGAAGAACGGCGCGGACGCCGCCCTGAGAGCTGGCTCGGGAAAACTGGACAGGTCGGATAAGTGGAGTTTCTGCCTGAAGGCGGCACGATGGCCGCGACAGGAGAGGCCATGGCGAAATGACCGCGGCGGAACCACACGCCGGCCTTCTAGGCGAAGGTAGCCTGAATAGCCCCGAGTTTCGTGGACGCCCTCGGGCTACATCTGGTGCTGTCGTTCGAACTCGACGGGTGACAGCATCCCGTTCCTGACGTGCTTGCGCTTTGGGTTGTAGAACATCTCGATGCAGTCGAACACATCCTGCCTTGCCTCTTCGCGCGTCCGGTAGGTTTTGCGGCGGCTTCGCTCGCGCTTGAGCAGATTGAAGAAGCTCTCTGCCAGGGCGTTGTCGTGGCAGTTCCCGCGCCGGCTCATCGAATGCTCAAGATTGTGGTGCTTCAGGAAGGCTGCCCAATCCATGCTGGTGAACTGGGAGCCTTGATCCGAGTGAACCAGGACCGTGGTCTTGGGCTTCCGTCGCCATACCGCCATGAGCAACGCCTGCAGCGCGACATCGGTGACCTGCCGGCTCTGCAGGGACCAGCCAATGACGCGGCGGGAGAACAGGTCGATCACCACGGCCAGATAGGCAAAGCCCTCCTGGGTCCTGATGTAGATGATGTCCGTCACCCACGCCTTGTCCTGCGCATCAACCTCGAACTGTCGGGCCAGGGTGTTGGCGACCACGACCGCCGGCTTGCCGCCATGAGATCCCGGCCGGCGCCGATAACCGATCTGGGCCTTGATCCCGGCCAACCTTGCCAGGCGGGCGACGCGGTTGACGCAACTGGTCTCGCCCTGATCGAGCACGTCGTCATGCAGCTTGCGGTAGCCATGGACCCGGCCACTTTCCTTCCAGGCCCCATCATGACCTCCTTGCCTCAAAATTAGCGAAGCAGGCGTCCACAAATCTAGGGGCTATTCAGGCCGACATTGCGCCGGAAGTCGTGCGCCAGGTCGCCCAGACATAGCCCGTGACCGAGCCCGGCGTCGGCATCGAGCTGCAGAGGGGCGACCTCGCCCCTCGCGATGGTGGCGCCGAGGCTGTTCAGTTCACCCCGAACAGGGTCGGCAGGCTGACGACGTCGACGCCCACTGCCGCAAGGCGCTCGCGGACCTTGCGCATGACCGGCACGGCGGTGGGTTCGTCCCCGTGAATGCAGAAGGTATGGACCTTGGCGGGGATGCGCTTGCCGGAGCTGCTGATCAGCGCCGTCTCCTCGAGGATGCACAGGACTTGCCGCGCCGCCTGCTCCGGATCGGTGATAACGGCGTCGTCGCGCTCGCGGGAGGCCATCTTGCCGTTGTCGTCATAGATGCGATCGACGTAGGCCTCGTTCGCGTAGCGCAGACCGAGCTGTTCGGCGGCCCTGGTCATCTGCGAGCCGGCATTGGCAACATAGATCAGCTCGCGATCCGCCGCCTTGATGCCGCGGCCGATGGCGAGCGCGTAGTCGAGATCGTCATGCGCCATGTTGTTGAGCGCGCCATGCGGCTTCACATGAGTAACACGGGCACCGTTCGAGCCCGCGAGCGCCTTCAAGGCTCCGATCTGGTAGGTGACGAGATACTCAAGATCGATCGGACGCATCCGGATCTGCCGGCGGCCGAATCCCCAGATGTCGTTGAATCCGGGATGGGCGCCGATCGACACACCATTTTCCAGCGCGAGCTTGACGGTCCGCACCATGATGGTCGGGTCGCCTGCATGCATGCCGCAGGCGACATTGGCGGAACCGATGAGCGGCATCAGTTCGGTGTCGTTACCGATGTTGTACTTGCCATATCCTTCGCCGATATCGGCGTTGATGTTAACTTTCACGCTGCGTCTCCGGAGGAAAGTGCGCGGCTACCGCCGCGCAGGGAAAACAGAGCACCCAGCGCCGCAATGGCGAGGATGGCGAGTGCGATCGGGTGGGCGAGCAACGCCGCGGGATCGCGGTCGGTGATGATCAGCGTCTGGCGCAGCGACAGCTCGAATTGCGGGCCGATGACGAAGCCGATCAGGAAAGTCACGCGCGAATAGTCGAAGCGGTGCATCAGATAGCCCAGCACCGCGAAGGCGATCATCGTCCACACCGCGAAGAGCGAGTGCGTCTCGAGATAGGCGCCGACCACGCAGAGCATCGTCACCACCGGGATGATCACCGCCGCCGGCACGCGGGTGAGCTGCGCGAAGGCGACGAGACCGACCCGGCCGACCACCAGCATCAGCAGTGCCGCCACGATCATCGTGCCGAAGATGCCGTAGACCAGCCGGGCATGCTCCTCGAACAGGCGCGGCCCCGGGATGACGCCGTGAACGGTCAGCGCCGCGATCAGGATGGCCGCCGAGACGCTGCCCGGCAGGCCGAGCGCGAAGAGCGGGATGAAGCTCGCCGGCACGACGGCGTTATCCGCGGTTTCCGCCGCTGCGACCCCCTTGAGCTCGCCCTCACCATAGCGTTCGCCGGGCCGGGCGAAGCGTTTGGCGAAGCCGTAGGAGGCGAAGGAGGCGACGCTCGGCCCGAGCCCCGGAATGATGCCGATCGCCGTGCCGATCGCGCTGGAGCGCAGGATGGTCGGCAGCACGTGCCGGAACTCGCCCCAACCGAAGCGGTCCCCGCTCGCATCGGTGCGCACCGGCGCGGCGACCGCATCTTCGCGCTGCGAAAACAGCTCCTCGGCCTGGATCACCATCTCGGACAGGGCGAGCATGCCGACCGTGATGGCGAGTAGCGGCACGCCGTCGAGCAGATCGACCTGGTCGAAAGTCATCCGCGGTGTGCCGCTTTCGATATCGAGGCCGATGGTCGCGACGAACATGCCGAAGAGGCCCGCAGCGAGCCCGCGCAGCAGCGACTTGCCGGCAAGCGCGGCGATGAAGGTCAGCGCCAGCAGCATCAGTGCGGTCATTTCAACCGGGCCGATCTTCAGCGCGAACTGGGCCAGCGGCCGCGCCAGCAGGATCAGCGCCAGCGTGCCGACCACGTCGCCGATCACCGAACTGTAGAGCGCCGCCTGCAAGGCCTGGCGGGCCTTGCCCTTGCGGGCCAGCGGGTAGCCGTCGAGGCAGGTCACTGCCGCGTTGGGCTCGCCCGGCACGTTGATCAGGACAGCGGTCGTCGCTCCGCCGGCACCGCTCGCCTTGGCGATGCCGATCAGGAAGGCAACCGCGCTGAGCGGCGTCATGTAATAGCTCAGCGGGATCGCGATCGCGAGAGCGGCCGGGCGATTGAGCCCCGGCAGCACGCCGATGACGTAGCCCAGCAGCACGCCGAGAAAGACGAACAGCACCGTGACGGGCGTCAGCGCATCGCCGAAGCCGAGAAGCAGATCGGACATGGCGGCCTCAGCGGAAAACGAGCCAGAAGGCACCGCCCAGCAGTGCCGAAGTCGCCAGTATGGGCAGCGGCCGCCGCTCGCCCAGGGCCAGCATCCCGGCAGCTGGCGTCACCGCCGCACTTGCGACGATGCCGGCATAACCCAGGACGAGCGCCCCGAAACCCGCCACCGCCAGCAGCCTGGCAAGCGCACCGAAGCCCGCGGGATAGGCGCTTTCGGCGCGGCCAGCCGCCAGGCGCAGTGCCCCGTCGGCCAGCACGAGCAGCAGGATCGCTGCCGAGAGGATCGTGGGCAAGAAGGCTGGAGAGAGGCCGAAGCCGCCCTCGCTCGTCTGCGCCGGAATGATCCAGAACATCAGAGCGAGGCAGCCGCCGCAGAGCAGCAGCGTCTCGGCCAGGAGCGAAGCCCGCGAGCGTATCATGGTCGGTCTCTCCAGCTTGAGAGTTTTGCCTGTCGGGCCTTACTTCGATGCTTCGAGCAGTTGCTTGAAGCCCTCGCTCTGGCTGGCGATGGTCTTGGCCAGTTCGTCGCCCGTGGCGACAAAGTCGTTGAGGCTGCGCTTCTCCATCAGTTCGATGATCGAGGGATCGGCGGCGGCGGCGGCGAAGGCCGCGTAGAGAGGCTTGGCGACATCGGCCGGCAGGTCCTTCGGCGCCACGAACAGGATCAGGTTGACGCTGGAGAGCCCGTAGCCCAACTCCTTCAACGTAGGGACATCGGGCAAGCCCTTGAGCCGCTTCTCGCCGAGCACGGCCAGCGCCTTGACCTCGCCCGACTTCGCCTGGGGATAGTAGGCGCCCGAGCTGTAGCCGAGCGGCGTGTGGCCACCCATCACCTGCGTGACGACCTCGGCGCCGCTGCGCGTCGGCACCGGCACGAACTGCAGGCCGGTCTTCTTGCCGAGCACGGCGGTGATCATGCGGTCGAGCGAGGTACTGGAAGCGTAGGTCGTCTTGCCACCCGACGTCTTCGAAGCCTCGATCGCATCCTTCAGGGTCTTCCAGCCGCTCTTGGGCAGCGCGATGAAGGCTTCCGGGAACTCACCGGTTGCGGCGACATAGGTGAAGTCGCCGATGCCGAAGCCGAGCTTCGTCACCTGTGGATCCAGCGTGATCGTCGTTGAGGTGGTCGCGACCAGATTGTAGCCGTCGGCCGGCTGCTTGGTGAGCGCGGTCGCGGCAACCGCGCCGCCGGCGCCGGCCCTGTTCTCGACGACCACCGGCTGGCCGAGCTTCCTGGAGACGAGCTCGGCGACCGCCCGCGCGACCACGTCGGTCGTGCCGCCGGCACCGAAGCCGACGGTGACGGTAATCGGCTTCTCCGGCCAGGCAGCGTGCGCGGCAGGCTGCCCGAGAAGGAAGACGGCGGCGCCCATAAGGGCCAGTCGCTTGCGCATGACGAACTCCCGATTGGTTGACTTGAAAATCCCCTCGCCTTTCCGGCGTGCTGCCATTGCGCAACGCGCCGAACATGATGTCCAATGCAAAGTAGAAAGCTCTTCTGATGCAAAAGACGCATAAGCGATGAGAGACCTGCGAAAGCTGCATTTCTTCGTGACCGTGGCCGAGGTGATGAACCTTTCACGGGCGGCCGAAGCCCTGAACATCAGCCAGTCCGCGCTGTCCCGGCAGATCCAGGCGCTGGAGGAGGAGCTCGGCTTTCCGCTGTTCGAGCGCATCGGCAAGCGCCTGGCCCTGACCGTCGAAGCCGAAGCGATGCTGCCTCGCGCGGCCGAACTGCTCGAACGGGCGGAGGCGCTGTCGCTGCGCGCCGATGCGGTGGCGCGGGGGCAGATCGGCCATCTGCGGATCGGAGCTACAGCCCAGACCATCGCCTCGCTGATCGCCCCGGCGCTGACCCGGTTCCGAACCAGCCATCCGCGGGTCGAGGTCGCGCTGGTGGAAGGGCCGAACCGCTTCCTGATCGAAATGGTCGAACGGGGCGGTGTGCATCTCGCCATCGCCACGCCGGACGATATCGGCGCCTTCCACAGCCAGCCGCTCTTCATGGCAGAGTTGCTCGCCTATCTCCCACCGGGGGATATGCGTCACGCAGCGCAGGCGCTGCCGATCGAGACCCTGGCCGATGCGCCGGCCCTGCTGCTGCGGCGCGGTTTCATGACGCGGGATCTCGTCGACGAGAGCTGCCGACAGGCCGGCGTGCGTCCGCGCGTCGTTCTCGAGAGTGACAGTCCGCATGCGCTCGTGGCCATGGTGGAGGCGGGGCACGGCATCGCGATGCTCTCCTCCTCGGCCGCGCGCGGCGTGCGGTCCTCCCCGCCGAAGCGGGTGACCCTCGCCGGGCAGCCCGTGCGCCGCCAGGTCTCGGCGATCTGGAACCCGGCGCGCCATCACCCCGCTGCCTTGCCGGTTCTGGTTGATTGCCTGCAAAGGACGGTTCGAAGCGACAGCGATCGCCAGACGGAGTGATCGGCTGCCGTCGGTTTTTCAGGTAGCTCAGGAAACAAGAATCTCGGGTCAAAGACTCTCGCGCATCCGCGGACCGTGGGTGATGAGCATCCGCTCATAGGCCGTGAAAAACTCGCCGTCGCGCCAGGCGAATCGACCGTAAATTCTGATCCGCAATTGGTCTCCGCGGCTCATCCAGCGGGCGCTTTCGGAGCTTGAATTTCCTTAGCGGTGCATTCGGCTTGTCTTTGGGCTTCGAGCCGGGTCGCGTCGCGGAAATCTGCCGACGCTCCGAAGACATGCGCATTCGCGTCGGCCTCGCGGACCTCAATCAGCCCGCGAGTCAGCCTGCGCCGTATGGCGAACGGGCCCGCATTGGCGATGTTCTGCGGCGACGCGCAATCGACGAAGCTAGATATCGGCAGGCCGGCAGGCGTGCAAGATCAGAGAATGTTCGCCGGTTGGCTCGGCCGAGAACGGTTGCGCTTCCAACTTAATTGGTTCAACATTGGATCGAATTGATCGGCATTGGCTGAGTGCTGACGAGGGCCTGCATGTTAATCGACGATGTCACGTTCATCCCGCTGCAGGCGCCCATCCCGTCGGGAAAAGCCTATGGCATGTCGAAGTCGCTGGCGACGGCCCGCGCGACGACATTGGTGCGGCTCAAGCTTGCAAACGGAATCGAAGGTGTCGGCGAGTGCTGGGGCATGCCGCAGGTCAACATCGCGATGCTGCCCTTGCTGAAGAGCTATCTGGTCGGCACAAATGTGCACGACATCGAGCATGCCTTCGCCTCGATGCTGGCCAGGCACTATCATTTCGGGGTGCAGGGGCCGATGACCTGGAGCATTTCCGGCATCGACATGGCGGCAAAGGACGCCGCCGGAAAGTTGCTTGGCCTCCCGGTTCATCGGCTGATCGGCGGCAAGCAGTCAGCGACGGTCCAGATCTACGCTTCCGGTGGCTATCTGACCGAGAACAGCGCGCGCGATTTCGGGCCGCAGATCGAAGCGATGGCGAAGGCTGGCCATCGCGCGGTCAAGATCAAGATCGGCGTTTCGCCCGACAATGATGAGGAGCGGGTCTCGATCGCCCGGCGCATTCTCGGGCCGAACGTCGAAATCATGGTTGACATCAACTCCAACTATACGCTGGACTTGGCCCGGGAAAGCATCGCGCGGCTCGCGCCCTACAAGATCGGCTGGGTCGAGGAGCCGCTGGCGCCACAGGATCTGGCCGGCTACGAGCTGCTGCAGCGCTGGAGTCCGGTTCCGATCGCGACCGGCGAGGCGCTCTACACGGCATTCGACTTCAAGCGATTGATCGATCGGCACGCCGTCGACGTCGTCCAGCCCGATCTGTCGCTCTGCGGTGGCTTCTGGCAGGGCAAGCAGATCGCCCAGCTGGCCTCGATGGAGCATATCCGCCTGTCGCCCCATGTCTGGGGAACAGGCGTCGGCCTCGCCGCCGCGGTCCATTTCGTTGCCTCCCTCCCTGTCTATCCGCACGCCAGCAACATTCCACGGCCGACGCTGGTCGAATACGATCTCGGCGACAATCCATTGCGTGATGCCATCCTGGTCAACCCGCTCCGGCAGAGCGGCGGGACCATCGCCGTGCCTGACGAGCCGGGTCTCGGCATCACGATCGACTGGAACGCGGTGGAACGCCATGTCGTCGGCTGAATCGGGGAGCGCCGTGATGGAGGAAGGCCTGCCCGCAGAGCGCTCTGCCGCAGAACCCGGGCAGAGTGTTCTGGTCGCCGGCGGGCAGGGCTTCGTGGGGTCGCACATCGTCCGGGCGCTGGTCCGGGACGGATACCGGCCGGTGCTGTTCGGCCCGGCGATGGCCGAGGACCGGCTGGCCGATATCGCGGGGCGTTACGCCGTTTTCGAGGGCTCGATCAGCGATCGCGATGCGCTCGAGGCTGCGTTTGCGGCGTTCAAGCCCTCGCAGGCGATCTCATGCGTTGCGCACAGCGTCGGCAGGCAGGGATTGATGCGCGCCGGCGAGGCCGAGTCCGACGCTGCTTTCGAGGTCAATGTCGCGGGGCACGGAAAACTCGTCGAGGCAGCCTGCCGCGCTGGCGTGACGCGCGTCGTCTGGGCCGGATCCAGCGTCGTCTACGGACCGACATCGGCCTATGCGCGCAGCCATGTCGACGAGACCGACGCCTCGGCGCCGACCACCGTCTACGGCCTGACCAAGCATCTCGCCGAGGAACTCTCGGCCTTCACGACGCGGCGCTATGGGGTCGAGATCGTCAGCATGCGGCTGCCGCTCATCCTTGGCCCGGGGCTCTGGTATCAGGGCGCAGCCAGCGCCATCGCCGAAGTCTTCGCCGCGGCGCGCGAAGGCCGGCCGGCGCGCGTCACCTTCCACGATCACGCCGTCGATCTGATGCATGTCGTCGATGCCGCCGAGGCGATGCTGGCGGCGCTGAAGCGCCGTGGCCCCGTGCCTGTGGCGTATAATGTGAAGGGCTTTGAGGCGAGCATCAGCGATCTCGTCGCAGCCGTCAGGGTGCGCCATCCGGAGGCGGATATCGCGGTCGAGCGGATCGAACCCGCCCTGCTGCTGCCGTTGATGGACGGCCGCCGGTTCGCCGCCGAGACCGGGTTTGCACCCCGCTACGATCTCGGCGGGCTCGTGGACGACCTTCTCGCTGGACATTCGGGAGCAGCGCGATGATTGAACAGCGTCTCGTCGAGCTCGGCATCGCATTGCCCGAGGCGGCGTCCCCTTCCTTCAACTATGTGCCGGTCACCCTGCATCGGGGTGTCGCCTATGTCGCCGGCCAGTTGCCCAAAGTCGACGGCGAGATCCGGGTCCGCGGCAAGGCGGGAGGGGAGATCTCACTGGAGGCCGCGCGGGACGAGGCCCGCATCTGCATCCTCCAGGGATTGGCCTGCCTCAGGCAGGCTCTGGGATCGCTCGACCGAATCGAGCGCGTGCTCAAGGTCACTGGCTTCGTCGCATCGGCCGCCGGCTTCAACGACCAGCCGAAAGTCCTCGACGCAGCTTCGGATCTGCTGGGCGAGATCCTGGGCGAAGCTGGCCGCCATGCGCGTTCCGCCGTCGGCGTGGCGGAGTTGCCGCGCGATGCGAGCGTCGAGATCGAACTGGTCGTCGCCTACCGCGACTGATCTTGCGGAAGAGGAGAGCCGGCCAACGGGCGCCCGGCCTTCCCCTGGATTCAACGATCCGAACCGGAGCCCGGTGAGGGAGAACAACAGTGACGCGTTTCGATATCCCAGGCGCGGTCGACCGCCGGACCTTCCTGACCTTTGGCGGTCTGGCCGTCGCCGCTGCCGTGATCGGCCCCGCCGGCGCGGCCGAGCTCTACGGGCCGAAGCCGACGGGCGCCAAGACCGGCGGCACGCTGAATATGGGCCTGCTCGTCGAGCCGCCCGGCCTCGATCCGTTCCATCAGGCGGCGGACGCCCGCATCCGCCTGACCGTGCTGATTTATCAAGGCCTGTTCTACGAGAGCCCCGACGGCACGGCGATGCCGCTCCTGGCCGAGGGCTTCGATCTCTCCGGCGACCGGCTCGTTTACACGGTGCGGTTGCGCAAGGGCGTCAAGTTTCACACCGGCCAGCCGATGACGGCAAAGGACGTCGCCTATAGCTACAACCACATCAGGAACCCGAAGAACGGCTCGCCGGGTGCCGGCGACTTCGCGATGATCACGGCCGTCGAGGCGGTGGATGATGCCACCGTCAGGATCACGATCTCGGCGCCGAACGCGGCTCTGCCGATGACGCTCGGCAACAAATATGGCGGCGTCGTTCCGGCCGGATATTTCGACGATCCCGAAGCCAAGACCAAGCTGAACCAGGCGAGCGTCGGAACCGGGCCGTTCAAACTCTCGGAGTTCAAGCCGAACAGCAATGCGACGCTGGTGCGCAATCCGGATTACTGGGAACCCGGAGTGCCCTATCTGGACCGGATCAACTTCATCTTCGTGCCGAATGCCGCGAGCCTGCTGGTCGGCCTGCGCAACAAGCGGATCGACATTGCGACCCTGGCCCGGCCTCAGGATGTGAAGCAGGTCGAGGGCGTCGCGGGACTGACCGTCGAGAGGAAGCCTTCCTTCAACCAGAAGGCGATCGACCTCGGCGCCGAGCTGAAGCCGCTCGACGACGAACGGGTCCGGCGCGCCATCGCACTCGCGGTCGATAAGGATGAGATCATGCGAGCCTCGATCGGCGGCCTCGGTAACGTGATCGGGACGATGGTCGCCGGCATGCAGGACAGCTGGGGGGCGCCGGCCGACAAGCTGGCGAACCAGAAGGTCGACATTGCCGCCGCCAAAAAGCTGCTGGCCGAAGCCGGGCATCCGGACGGCTTCGATCTCACCCTGACGACGATCATCGGCTATGACTGGATGGATGCCGCCGGCGTGATCCTGCGCGAGCAGCTTGGAAAGATCGGGATCCGGCTGGCCATCCAGCGCGTCGAGCTCGGCGTCTGGGTGAAGAACTTCCAGTCGAAGCAGATGGGATTCACGTTCAACGACTGGGCCACGGTCCCCGATCCGAACCTGCTGTTCTACCGGCACTTCCACAAGGCGCCGGAGGGCGCGGACTTCCGGAACTGGAAGAACGACGCGGCGAGCAAGCTGCTTGACGAGGGCCGGGTCGAGAGCGACCCGGCCAAGCGGCGCGACATCTATGTGCGCTACCAGCAGGTCATGGCCGAGAGCGTGCCGACCATCATGCTGTTCTCGGCCGATCACGTCGTGGTCCGCGGCCAGAAGGTGCAGAACTACGACCAGCATCCGACGGGCTGGTATTACGGCCTGGCTCGCACCTGGGTCTCCTGAACCGCCCACACGGCCCCCGAGCGCTCGGGGGCCGTTCTTGGCGCGGCTGCCGGGCGGCCGCGCCGCCACATCCGGGAAACGCGGAGTTCTATGGGCGCCTACATTGCAAAACGACTCGCCGCGTCGGCCGTGACGGCGTTGCTCGCTTCGATCGTGGTCTTTCTCCTGGTGCGATCCGTCCCGGGGGACGTCGTCGGACAGATGCTCGGTCAGACGAGCGATCCGGTCGCCGCGAAGGCCCTGCGTGAGTTCTTCGGCCTCGACCAGCCGGTCTGGCGGCAATATGCCAGCTGGCTCGGGCGGGTTGTCGCAGGCGATTTCGGCACGAGCTGGACGCGCGGCCAACCGGTCATGGGCATGGTCGGCTCGGCGCTCGGCGTCACGATCCAGCTGGCCGCCGCCACGCTCGTCCTCGCCACGGCGATCGGAGTGCCGCTCGGGATTCTCTCGGCGATCTACGAGGGGCGGGCGCCCGACCGGATCGTGCAGGCCTTCAACCTGCTCGGGCTGGCGGCTCCGGTCTTCTGGATCGGGCTAATGCTGCTCGTCGGCATGTCCGCGAGCTTCGATTGGTCCCCGCCGCTGATGTATGTGTCGCTGCATGAATCGGTCAGCGAAAACCTGTCGATGATCGCCTTGCCGGTGCTGAGCCTGGCCCTGCTGCAGGCGGCCGCCTACAGCCAGTTCGTTCGACAGAGCATCGTTTCGGCGCTGGGACAGGACTATGTCCGCACCGCCGTCGCCAAGGGCCTGTCGACCCGGACGGTCTTCTTCCGGCATCTGCTCCGCAACATCGGCATTCCGCTCGTCACCTTCATGGGCCTGATCCTGATTCAGATCCTCGGCGGCGCGGTGATCATCGAAAGCCTGTTCGCCTTGCCCGGGCTAGGCCGGCTTCTGCTGTCCTCAATCGAGGCCCGCGACTATCCCGTGCTGCAGGCAGGGCTTCTCGTCGTCGTCGTCATCGCCATGCTCGTCAATCTCGTAGTCGATCTCTCCTACCGGATCATCGATCCGCGGGTCCGGCTGAGTTAGGTCTCCGATGAACGCCTCATCTGTCGATCCCACCTTTCGCCAGCGTGTCGCGAAGCATGCACGCCGGCTGCGGCATGAACCGGACCTGTTGATCGGACTGGTTCTCTCGGGCTTCGTGTTGCTCGTCGTCCTGTTTCCGGGCCTGTTCGCCGGTCATTCGCCCTTGGCGGTGAATGTCGACCGGGCCATGGAGGCGCCGTCCGCGACGCATCTCTTCGGCACCGACGATGTCGGTCGCGACGTCCTCGCGCGGGTCGTTTACGGCGCCCGCATCACGCTTTCGATATGCGCTTCCGCGCTGGTCCTGGCGGCCTTGATCGGTGGTGCACTCGGCCTGCTGTCCGGCTTCGTCGGCGGGCGGATAGACATGCTGTTCGGCCGGCTGATCGATGTGGTTCTCAGCTTCCCGCCGATCATCTTCGGCGTGATGGTCACCGGCATATTGGGGCCGAAGACCACGAATCTGATCTTCGCGCTCACCGTGGTCTATGTGCCGCTGTTCTTCCGGATCGCCCGCTCGGGCGCCATGGCCGAAGCCGGAATGATCTATGTCGAGGCGGCCCGCAGCATGGGGTTGTCGCAGGGGCGCATCCTCCTGCGGCACGTCGCCCGGAACGTGCTGCCGGTGATCCTCGTCCAGTGCATGGTCCTGTTCCCGCTGGTGCTGCAGATCCAGTCGGCACTGGGCTTCCTCGGGCTCGGCGTGCAGCCGCCGACTCCAGACTGGGGCGCCATCCTGCAGCAGGGCAAGGACTACATCCTGTTGGCGCCCTGGATGTCGGCCTTTCCCGGGCTGGCAATCCTGATCACGGCGCTCGCGCTGATGCTCGTCGGCCGCGGCCTGCAGCGGCGGATGGACCGGCGCTAGAGTATTTTCGAGCGAAGTGGACACCGGTTCGCGTGAAGAAAATGCGACAAAACAACGACCTAGAGCAGTTCCGCGATTCGGAGAATTGCGGAACTGCTCTAGGACATCGGACCGAAAAGCCGAGCGCGGTTTTCGCGAAGAGCCGATGCAGGACCAAGGACCTGGATCGTCAGACCGAACACGGTGCTCAGCCCGATGATCCAGGGCCGGCCCCGATCAGCTTTCGCTGACCGACATCAGGGTCCGCAGCAGATAGCTGCTGATCAGCTCGCGCGCGGTGGCGGCGTCGCGCTTGCGCAGGGCCTCGACGATCAGTGTGTTGTCCCGCGCCGCCGCTTCGCGGACGGCGCTGATCGGCAGCGGATGCCCGCCCGGGCGGCCCCAGCCGGCCGTGCGCCGCGCTTCGATGATCCGCTCGAACACTGAGATCAGGAAGCCGTTATGGGAGGCGCGGACTATTGCCAGATGCAGCGCGTACTTGGCTTCCTTGAACTCGTTCCAGCTGACGGCGTTGCGCAGCGCCTCGAGATAGGCGGACAGCGCGGCAAGATCCTGCTCGCTGGCCCGTTCCGCGACCAGCTCCGCCAGCGTCGGTTCGAACATGAGCCGGGCCTCGAGCAATTCGCCCAGGCTGAATTCGGGCTGCGCGGAGCGCTCCTCGGCTTCCTTCGCCTTGCTGCGCGCGACGAAGGTGCCACGCCCGACATGCCGGATGATCAACCCTTCGTCGGCCAGCTGGTTCATGGTCTTGCGCACGGTGTTGCGCGCCGCGCCGAAGCGCGTCGCCAGGGCGCGCTCCGTCGGCAGGCGCGTGCCGGTGCGCAGCTGCCCCTCGACAATCGAGCTTCTCAGGCTCTGGTAGATGGCATCGCTATCGGAGTCCGATTTGAGCCGCGGGCTGGTCTGGTCCGGTTGTCTCGCCAGATTGTCGATCATGTTTGGTCTGATTTGGTTCCGCCAATGAGATTATCGATACATCATTCGAACTCGATGTTCAAAAGTCCTGAACGGCAGCGGCGCGCAGGCTCCGGCGGATCATTGGTTGCGTTTGGGTAAGATTGGTTTAAACCAATGCAGCCGATATGAACGTGAGGATTCTGCCATGGGTCAGCAAGAGGGACGGACAGGAGCGCAGATCCTGGTCGACTGTCTGAGGTTGCAGACCGTCGACCGGGTCTTCTGCGTCCCCGGTGAGAGCTACATCTCGGTCCTCGATGCCCTCCACGATGTCCGCGACGAGATCGACCTCGTCGTGTGCCGGCAGGAGGGCGGCGCGGCCAACATGGCGGAGGCGCATGGCAAGCTGACGGGGCGCCCGGGCATCTGCTTCGTCACGCGCGGGCCCGGCGCGACCAACGCCTCGATCGGCGTCCACACCGCCTTCCAGGATTCGACGCCGATGATCCTGTTCATCGGCCAGGTCGGTCGGGACTTCTCCGACCGCGAAGGCTTCCAGGAGGTCGACTTCCGGACCATGTTCGCGCCCTTGGCTAAATGGGCCGCGCAGATCGAGGATGCGGCCCGCATTCCCGAATATCTCCATCGCGCCTTTCAGACGGCGATGGCCGGGCGGCCCGGCCCAGTGGTGCTCGCCCTTCCGGAGGACATGCTCGCCGAGGTCGTCGAGGCAGATCTCGATCTCGGCCGCCGCGCCGATGCCGTCGCATCCGCAGCCCGTCCGGACCAGATCGAGCAGGTGATGTCGCTGCTCGCGAAGGCGCGGAAGCCGATGGTGATCGCCGGCGGCGGCGGCTGGACCGAGCAGGCGGGCCGGGATCTGGTCAGCTTCGCCAGCCGCAACCGCCTGCCGGTAGCGGTATCGTTGCGCTGCCAGGACTATCTCCCGAACCGGGAGCCGTGCTTCGTCGGCCATTTCGGCATCGGTGCCGAGCCGAGCCTTGCCAGGCGTCTCGCCGAAGCGGACCTGCTTCTCGTCCTCGGGCCGCGTCTCGGCGAGATGACGACGGCGGGATACACGCTGCTGGTACCGCCGCGCCCGCTGGGCAAGGTCCTCGTTCACGCCCATTCCGATGCGAGCGAGCTCGGCCGCGTCTACCAGGCCGACCTGCCGATCCATGCGGCCGCGGGCAGCGTGGTGGCGGCGCTCGCCGCCTGCGAACCGACGGCGGAGCCGGCCTGGGCCGCCTGGACCGCCGCCTGCCGGGCAGACTACGAGGCAAGCCTCTCGCCGTCGCCGCAGCCGGGTGCGGTGAATCTGGGCGAGGTCGTCGCGCAGCTCAGGGCGGCACTGCCGAGCGAGACGATCATGTGTTCGGGCGCTGGGAACTACACCGGCTGGCTCCACCGCCACTGGCCGTTCGACAGCTATCGGACACAGCTGGCGCCGACCTCCGGCGCGATGGGCTACGGCGTGCCGGCGGCCGTCGCGGCGAAGCTTGCCTTCCCGGAACGCGAGGTGGTGTCGGTGGCCGGCGACGGTTGCTTCATGATGAATGGGCAGGAGCTGGCGACGGCCGTGCAATACGACCTGAAGATCCTCTTCATCGTGGTCAATAACGGCATGTACGGCACGATCCGCATGCATCAGGAGCGTCATTACCCGACCCGGGTCAGCGGCACGGCGCTGGTCAATCCGGATTTCGTGACATTGGCGCGCGCCTATGGTCTGCACGCCGAGCGGGTTGAGCAGACCGCGGATTTCGAGGCGGCGCTGGAGCGCTCGCGCCAGGCTGCGGGAAGCGCGCTGATCGAGTTGGTGACCGATCCCGAGGCATTGTCGGTGCGCAGCACGCTGTCGAAGCTGCGCAGCGCGTCCTTGGAGCACCTGGCGCCGGTCGCGTGAGGCGATCGACCCGGTCCGGTTTTGAGGGAAACATGGCGAACGATCCGATTTGGGCTGGGCTCAGCCCCGAGGAACACGAGTTCCAGTACAATCCGCAGGCCGCATTTCCGAACTTCAAGGATGCGCAGGCCGCGCGCGCCCCGATCAACGCGGCGGCGCTGTCGAAGCTGCTGCGCCATGCCGATCTGGCTTATGGCGATCATCCCCTGCGAAAGCTCGACATCTATCCTGCGGCAGGGGACGGCAAGGCCCCTGTCCATGTCTTCTTCCACGGCGGTTATTGGCGCGCACAGGACAAGCAGAATTTTGCCTGCGTTGCCGCACCGCTCGTCGCGGCAGGGGTCACGACCGTCGTCGTCAATTACGAGCTCTGCCCAGGATCGACCCTCGATGGGGTTGCCGAGTCCGCGCTCGCGGCGCTGGGCTGGGTGAGCCGCGAGATCGCGCGGTTCGGCGGCGATCCGGGCCGGATCAGCCTGTCCGGCCATTCCGCCGGCGCCCACCTTGTCGCCGAATGCCTTGCGCATGACTGGTCGGCAGAGGGCGTCGATCCGGGCTCGATCGTTGGCGCGGTGCTCATAAGCGGCATCTACGACCCCCGTCCCGTCATTGGCACCAGCGTCAACGCCGAGGTTCGCCTGACCGAGGACGTGGCGCGGCGCCGCGATGTCGAGCGCCGTCCGGTGCAGGTCGGTTGCCCCGCGAACCTGTTCGCCGGGGGCCTCGAGCCCTGGCTCTGGATCGACCAGACCTATCGCTACGCCCATCATCTGCACCGCAGCGGCGCGAACCCGGAGGTTCATGTCCTGCCGCGCTGGGGACATTTCGACATTCTGAACGACCTCGTCGAAGGCGAGGGACCGATCTCGAATGCGATCCTTGGCCAGGCCCTGCGCAGACGGGACTGAGGTACTTGGCGAGGCATGGGAGGAACTGCAGACCATGAGCCGTCTCTTCAGAATGACCGCCTATGAACTTTGCTCCGACGCCGTCATCCGGATGCAACCGGACACCGTGTCGGCCATCTTCGCCCGGCAGGGCGAAGCCGTCGTCGCGGATGAACGCGTCGCAGAGGATGGCGCGGCCTTTGCCCTCGCCGGGGACGCGCTTTCGACCTCCGGCTGTGCCTGGCTTTTCGAGCTCGGCCCCGCGGAAGCGAGGTTGCGTCGCGAGGAGGAGCTGCAGCCGATCCTGTCCCGCATCGCCACCGCGCCCGAGGGCGAGCTCATCCTGCGCATCGACCGGATCGGTTCGGCAGCAGGTGTCCAGACGCCGGCGCACCGGCATCGCGGCCCAGGAATCCGCCGGCTCGTGAGCGGGCTGCTTCACGCCGAGGTCGGAGGGCATTTCGACCGGATCGGGCCGGGCCAGGCCTGGTTCGAAAGCGGCCGCGAGGACGTCGTCGGCACCAATGTCAGCGGCGGTGACAATTCCTTCGTGCGGGTGATGCTGCTGCCGTCGGAGCTGGCCGGCGGAGCAAGCTCGTTCGTGGCGGCGACGCCCGCCGATGCGGCAAAGCCGCGGGCCGCGCGAATCCAGATCCTCGGAGAGCGCGCGGTCTGACGGCGGGAACACGGCTGCGGGGACTGACCGGAAATAGAGATGGCGGGACCATCGTCGGGCAAGGCCGGGGATGCGCCATCTCCAAGCCCGTTGCCGCCCCTCTCCGCGCGCCGTCGCCGCGAAAGGCGGCGACTGTCGAGAGTGCCATCGCCGACATGCGCAAGCGGATTTCCTCGCGCGCCCTCAGCCCGGGCACGCGAACTCCCAAGGAAAACCCGGCACTGGCCTATGATCTGCCGCGGGCGAAGGCGCGGGAGGTGCTCGCGACCCTGGAAGATCGCAGCCTGATCATCCGCGGACTCAACAAGGGCGCGGCCGTCGCGGCGGTCGACATGGACACCACCTACCGCCCCTACGAGGACCGCGAGGCTTTGGACGGGCTGGCCGTCCGGCTGGCGACGCTGAACTCGGAGCCGAGCGACTGGAACGATACCCACGAACTGTTCGGCCCTCCTTCGAGGAGAGCCTGAAAGCGGGCGACATCGACCGCCATATCGCAGCGATCGAGACCTTCCGCAGCCGGGTCACCGCCGAGCGATGCCCTATCCTAGAAATGGCAGCCGGCCTAAAAGCAGACATTTCAAACGGCGGGAAAGGGCGGTGGGCTCAACCGGTGAACGCAACGCGTTAACTTTTCTTCGGAAATGGAGCGTGGGTGATGAAGCAGCGGCGTCGCATCTATTATTCGGCGGCCCAGCGGGCAGAGATCTGGGATCTCTGGAAGGCCGGCGAGTCGATGAGTTCGATCGGACGGCGGTTTGATCGAGAGTCGTCGTCGGTGTTTTCGGTGCTTTCGTCGACGGGCGGCATCCGACCTCGGGACCGGAAGCGGGCGGCAGGGCGCCCGGGCCGTGCTTGAGGTCCGTTCCCGCGATGTGCCCTTCATCATCGAGGACGGCCAGATCGTCGGGCGCCTTGTCTACGAGAGCATGGCGGCCCGCCCCGGAGCGCTCTACGGCGCCGACCTGAAATCGAATTACCAGTGCCAGGCCCTGAAGCTGTCCAAGCACTTCAAGAGCTGAGTGGTTACCAGCTCGCGTCTTCCCGCGATCACCGGCGATTCCCGGATGACACTTGGGTCTGGACCCGCTATGAACGCGGGCCTGCCGCGCGCTGCCTCGCCAGCGTGAAGGGCATGCGGGCGTAGTTCAGTGGTAGAACGTCAGCTTCCCAAGCTGAATGTCGTCGGTTCGATCCCGATCGCCCGCTCCAATATTTCAATGGGTTAGACCCATATCCTCGAAGCCCTGAATTTCAGAAGCGACGTAGCAGCTACGAGCCGAGCGATTCAATCGCTCTTGGGCTTCGGACTTGCTTGCGCCGGTTGAGCCACGTCGGAAGGCTTCGACTCGTTCGCTTCAGCAACCTCATTTGCGATGAGATCAGCAGCCCTCACACCGATGGCATTGGCCAGCTCGTAGAGCGAGATGATCGTCGGATTTCGGCGCCCCGCGTTCGAGGCCGCTGATATGCCATCGGCTGAAGCCCGAGCGCGCTCCGACCTGCTCCTGAGTCAGGCCGCGTGCCTTCCGCAAACGCGCAAATTTTCTCCGACCAGCTTGCGCCTATCCAGGTGCTCAGAGCTGGCAAATTCGCGGCGACGTTCGAGGTGGCCCCTCATCGAGAAGCCGGAACCCCGGCGCTGAAGGAGAGGCTTTGTCGATCCATTCGAGACGCCCTTCGGCTTTCGTCAATGTGGCCTCATGGCAACAATCATGAGACTTGACGAAGCGTCGTGATGTTGCGGGTTGCCGAAACGCGCGTTATCGCGTGATTTAAAATGGTTAATCTTGATCAATATGCGCGTTATACAATATATTCTGACTTTAATCTAACCCTGCGTTGTATCGCTCTCGGCGGCTCTATTCCCTCGCGGCTCAGGCAAAAGCGAGCATCTGCACGGTGGTCCGGTAGGTAGGGTTTTCGTCTGTGCGAGACGACGTGGTCTGGAGTTCAATGGCTATGACGAACCGAGACCGCAACGGAACGCTTCGGCAGCGGATTTTGGCCGGCACCTCGGCGCTGGCGCTTCTGCTGGCTGCTGCACCGGCGTGGGCTGATGGCGGGGCAGCCTCCGACGGGGGAAGCGGCGGGGTTGACAGCTCGACCGGTACGGGCGGCGCGGGTGGGGAGGGTGACGGCAATCGTGGCGGTGGTGGTGGCGGTGCCGGCGAAACCGGCGGCGCAGGCGGCGGAAGCGGAAGCGGCTCGGCCGGAGTGTTTTATGCAGCGGGCGGTGCCGGGGGGATTGCTCCTGGCGGAAACGGGGGCAACGGGACGACGAATTACGTGAATGGCATGAGAGGCGGCGGCGGCGGTGGCGGCGCTCATGGCTTCGTCAACACCGGTTCGGCCTTACCCATGACGGCCGTTAGCGGTGGGATAGGCGGGGATGGCGGCGCTGGACTTTACGGCGGTGGCGGTGGCGGTGGCGGTGGTTACGGCGCGGTTCTGGGTGCAACAGCAGGCACATTTTCCGTAGACATGACTGGCGGGGCGGGAGGTTCAGGCGGCGGAGGCGGCTCCTTTGGCGCTAATGGCGGTTCAGGCGGATTGGGTCTGTACGTCCTCAATGCCGGCAGCTTTACGACCACCAACCTGATCCGGGGCGGCAATGGTGGTAATGGCGGAGCCGGCAGTAACACCGGCGGCGACAGCGGTTCAGGCGGAGCAGGTCTGAAAGCCCTCAATGGTGGTAGCTTCACGATCAATGGCACGATCCAGGGTGGCAATGGCGGCAATGGCGGACGCAGTGATGCCTTCGCCGTTGACGGCGGTTCAGGCGGAGCGGGTCTGGAAGCCCTCAATGGCGGTAGCTTCACGATCAATGGGGTAGTCCAGGGCGGCAATGGCGGAATGGGCGGCGACGGTCAGTTCAGCGGCCATGGCGGTTCAGGCGGAGCGGGTCTGGAAGCCTTCAATGGTGGTAGCTTTACGATCAATGGCACGATCCAGGGCGGCAATGGCGGAATGGGCGGCGGCGCTCTGTTCAGCGGCCATGGCGGTTCAGGCGGAGCGGGTCTGGAAGCCCTCAATGGTGGTAGCTTTACGATCAATGGGGTGGTCCGAGGCGGGAATGGCGGAATGGGCGGCAGCGGTCAGTTCGGCGGCACGGCCGGCGCCGGTGGAGCGGGCATCATCGGCTCTGGCCTGACCCTGACCCTCGGCAGCACCGCCAGCGTCGCCGGGGGGACGGCGGGCGGCGGAGGGCCAAGAGCCAACGCCATCACTTTCACGGGCGGCGCCAATGCGCTGACGCTGAACACAGGTGCCAGCCTTACCGGCAATATCGGCGTGACCGGCTCGCTGGAATTCAATCAGCCGACCAGCTTTACCCTGTCCAACGTCATAACCGGCACGGGCTCGCTGTCGAAGACCGGCGCGGGTGTGCTGACGCTGTCGGGAACCAACAGCTACTCGGGCGGCACCACGGTCTCCGCTGGCACGTTGAGGCAGGGCGTGGCGGGGGCCTTCGTCAGCAACGGCGCCTATGCCGTGAATGGCGGTACGCTCGACCTGAACACCTTCGCGCTGACCGCCTAGTCGCTATCCGGCACGGGCGGCATGGTCGCGCTGGGCAGTGCGGCCCTGACTGTCGACCAGACGACCAACACCAGCTTCGCCGGGGCAATCACCGGCACGGGCTCGCTGTCGAAGACCGGCGCGGGCACGCTGACGCTGTCGGGAACCAACAGCTACTCGGGCGGCACCACGGTCACCGGTGGCACGTTGAGGCAGGGCGTGGCGGGCGCCTTCGTCAGCAACGGCGCCTATACCGTGAATGGCGGCACGCTCGACCTGAACAACTACGCGCTGACCGCCTCGTCGCTGTCCGGTACGGGCGGCACGGTCGCGTTGGGTAGCGCCGCCCTGACCGTCAACCAGACGACCAATACCGGCTTCGCCGGAGCGATCACCGGCACCGGCTCGCTGTCGAAGACCGGCGCGGGCACGCTGACGCTGTCGGGCACCAACAGTTATTCGGGCGGTACGACGATCACGGCCGGGGCAGTGAGCATCTCGACCGACGCCAATCTCGGTGCGGCGTCCGGTGCGCTCACCCTGAATGGCGGCGTGCTGCAGGTGACCGGCACTGGTCTGCCCCAGCTCGCGCGCACCATCGTTCTGGGAGCGAATGGCGGCGGCTTCGATATTACCGATGCAGGCCATATCTTCACGGTGACGGATTCGCTCTCTGGTACGGGCTCGCTGTCGAAGACCGGCGCGGGTGCGCTGACACTGTCGGGAACCAACACCTACACGGGCGGCACCACGGTCAATGCCGGCACCTTGGAGCAGGGTGCCGTGGGCGCCTTCAGTACCGGCGCCTATGCCGTGAACGGCGGCACGCTCGACCTGAACACCTTCGCGCTGACCGCCTCCTCGCTGTCCGGCA